>Ga0134126_10000552_pt1 | contig 47758 bp, 41 predicted proteins | sample KB31752_FD_96881 | JGI IMG/M metagenome (GOLD analysis project Ga0134126, IMG submission 96881) | Terrestrial soil microbial communities with excess Nitrogen fertilizer from Kellogg Biological Station, Michigan, USA - KB3-175-2 | ecosystem: Environmental > Terrestrial > Soil > Unclassified ...
CACCCTCTCGCCCTCGTGAGCGGCCGCGTTCGGCACCGCCCGTCCTTCGCGCCGAGGAGGTGCCCGTCGCGGTTCCTGTCGCTCGGTTGGCCTCCGAGCCGGTCGTGCTTCGCGCGACGCCGGTGAAAGCCGAGCGGGTCGCGCCGCGTTCGCAGCCCTCCGCCGAACCCGTGCCCGTCGCCCCGACCACCACCCGCGATGTCCGTCCCTCGCCGATCCTGCAACAGCTGCGTTCTCTGCTGAGCCAACCGCGGACAGCGGGAACGGCCTTCGTTCTGCGTGAAATCTTCGATCGCCCACGCTGCATGCGCCGGCGTTAATATACGGGCGAGCGGAGTTGCGTAAGCGCCCCGAGTGCTTGCTCACTCGGGGCGCTTACGCAACTCCGCTCGCCGGAAAGGACAAAAAACAATGCGGGCGATTCAGGATTATTACGTGGCACAAGATGCCATTGTCACCGGAGACATTATCCTGTCGGCGGGTGTGAACATCTGGTTTGGCTCGATCTTGCGCGGCGACCTGGCCCGCATCACGCTGGGGCCGCGCGTCAACTTACAAGACGGCTGCATTGTTCACACCGATTACGACAAACCGCAGATGATTGAGGAAGGCGTCGTGGTCGGCCATCGAGCGGTGCTGCACGGGCGAATCATTGGACACGATACGCTCGTGGGCATGGGAGCCTTGCTGCTGTCCGATTGCGAGATTGGCGCCGAGTGCCTGATTGCGGCCGGTACGCTCATCACCGAGAAACGGCGGATTCCGCCGCGTTCCGTGGTCATGGGCGTGCCGGGCCGCGTCGTCCGCGAGGTCAGCGACGACGATCTGCGGCGGACCCACGCCATCGCCGCCCATTATCTAGAACTGGCGCAGCGTTATGTTCATGGTGCGTTCCCAGCGCCGTGGGAACGCTCATCCGAGCCGCGACCGTAAGGGAGCGGTTGTTTCCACCGCTCTGCTGGCTTAGCGATTGTTCCGGCGCTAAATCGCCGGCGGCAGCCGTCTTCCACGAGAAAACGATTTCAGTCCTAACCGGCTTCGTGGTATGATCATAAGGGGTTCCGAAAGCCATCGGCCGAGTTTCATGAAGAGCATCATCGCCCCTGGGCGCGGGCGACGAGGGGACGAGGTTGTCCAAATCGAAGATCGCTCTGCGTCCCGGCGAATAGGAGCGGTCGAGAAAAGGCGGCGAGGGCCCCGATGTGATCGCGGAAATACTTGTGCAACCAACGACCCTCATCCCCGGTGAAACGCAGGCCGATGCCGTGTCGGACCGTCGGGCAGACATCGACGCCAAGATGGCGCGGGTGAGGGATCTTCTACTGGAAGTCGGTTGCGAAGGTTTGTTGCTGCTGGATCCGGCCAACTTCGCCTGGTTGACCAGCGGGGCGATGTCGCGCGGGCTGGGCGATCCCGCCGCGGAGCCGGCCGCCTATTCCAATGGCGAACACCGTTGGATCATCGCCAGCAACGTCGATTCGCAACGTCTCTTCGATGAGGAAGTCGATGGTTTGGGCTTTCAACTGAAGGAATGGCCGTGGCACTGGGGCCGCGATCAATTCCTGGCCGATCTCTGCCAGAACCGCAAGGTGGCCTGCGATCGGCCGGTTCACGGCGTCGTCAACGTCGCCGAGCCGTTACGTCTGCTGCGCCGCCGCCTGACGATCTACGAGCAGGCGTGCCAGCTCGCCGTCGGTCAGACGGTAGCGCACGCCCTCGAAGCGACCTGCCGCACCTTGTCGCCGGGCGAATCGGAACGTGAGATAGCCGGCCATCTCAGCCATCGTCTTCTCCATCGCGGCATTCTGCCGCTGCATATCGGCGTCGCCGTCGATGGCCGTTCGCGTCTATATCGCCGCTTCGGTTTCACGTCCTCGACGCTGGAGCGCTACGCCGTGCTGACGGTGACGGCGCGCAAGTATGGCGTGTATGTGACAGCCAGCCGATCGGTGTGCTTCGGCGAGGTACCGCCGGAGTTCCGGCAGGATCACAACGCCGTTTGCCGCGTCAGCGCCAGCTATCTCGCCTCGACCTGGCCGGACGCCGTGCCGCGTGAGATTTTATTAGCCGGCCGGCGCATCTATCTCATAAGTGGTTACGAACACGAATGGCAGCTGACTCCGCAAGGTCATCTGACTGGCCGCGCCGCCATCGAGTTGCCGTTGACGCCGCAAACCGAGGATCTGTTCCAATCCGACTGGTGTGTCACCTGGAACGCCAGCGCCGGTGCCGCGTGCAGCTGCGATACCTTCCTCATCACCGAGCAGGGACCGAAGATCGTCACGCCGACCGAGGTTTGGCCTCTCAAACGCATTCGCATTCAGGGCGCTGAGTTCGTGCGCCCCGATGTGCTGCAACGCTAATGGTACTCATCCATCCTTGAATCAAAGTGGATTGCTCGCCGAGGGAAAGGTGCGCTATAATCCGAGGGCGAAAAAGAAAGGAGGGTTCGATGACTCCCACGGCAACGCCGGTTACTTACGGATTCGATGCCTCGATCGCTCGGTTCTCGGTCGCACGCTACCAGCGGATGATCGAAGCCGGCATCCTCACGTCTGAGGACAAGGTCGAATTACTGGAAAATTATGTGGTTCTGAAAATGCCACGCAACCTGCCGCACGATGGAACGATTCAAGTGATTGACGAAATACTCGCCTCGAAGGTTCCAGCGGGTTGGAGGCGGCGCATCCAACTTACGGTCGTTCTGCCGGATAGCCAACCCGAACCGGACTTCGCCATCGTCCGTGGGAATGCGCGGACCTATCTGACCCGTCACCCCGCTCCGGCCGACGTTGGCTTGGTCGTCGAGGTGGCGGACTCGTCGCTGCTGCGCGATCAGCGTGACAAAACGCGCATCTACGCCCGCGCCGGCATCCTCTGTTACTGGATCGTCAATTTGGTTGATCGGCGGATTGAAGTCTATACTCAACCATCTGGGCCGACCGCTGTCCCGGCTTACTCCTCATTCCAGATTTATCAGCCTGGCGACGCCGTCCCTCTGGCTCTCGACGGAGCCATCGTCGGGACAATCCAGACGGACGAATTGCTGCCATGACAGGAGTATCGGATCGGGGCGGCTGCAGTCTGAATACGAACGTCTCGATGCCGAGATCGAACTGGAACGAGAGAAAGCCCGGTGAGTTTCCGCCAGCCTCCCGGCTAAACGATCACTTCTTCGGCGGCATCTGATGCACAGCCAAACCGTAGAGCGATTCGGCGGCTTCCATGACGGTTTCCGACAGCGTCGGATGCGCGTGCATGGTCATGGCCACATCGCGAGCGGAAGCGGCCATCTCGATGGCCAGCATCGCCTCGGCGATCATCTCGCCGGCACCCGCGCCGACAATGCCAACGCCCAACACACGCTCGCTTTCGGGATCGACAATCAATTTCGTCAACCCCTCGGTTCGGTCCAGCGTCATGGCGCGGCCGGAGCCAGCCCAGGAGAAACGCACCCGCTTGATCTCGCGGTTCTGACGCTTGGCCTCCGTCTCAGTCAATCCGCACCAGGCCACTTCGGGATCGGTGAACACCACGGCCGGCACGGCGCGAGCGTCGTAAACGGCTGGTTCGCCGGCGATTACCTCGACGGCGATCTTGCCTTCATATGTGGCCTTGTGCGCCAGCATCGGCTCGCCGGCCACATCGCCGACGGCGTAGATGCGCTCTACCGAGGTGCGCCGCCGTTCATCGACCTTGATAAAACCCTTGTCATCCATCTCGACGCCGGCCTTGTCGAGTCCGAGATCGCGGCTGCTCGGACGGCGACCGACCGCGACTAACACGCGATCGAAGATCGGTTGTTTGTCGGTGACTTCCTCACCTTCGAGCGTCGCCTGGATGCCCTTGGGCGTATTCTCCAATTTAGCGACCTTGGTTTTGAGATAAATCTTGTCGAGTATTTTCTCCAGCCGTTTGTACAGCGGCACAACCAGATCGCGATCGCAGCCCGGCAGCAGTCCATCGGTCAACTCAACGACGGTGACTTTGCTGCCAAGCGCGGCGTAGGCGTAGCCCATCTCCAGACCGATGTAGCCGCCGCCGACGACGAGCAGACGCGGCGGCACATCTTCCAGCTTCAACGCGCCGGTCGAGTCCATGACGCGCGGGCTATCGAGATTGAGGCTCGGCGGCCGCGCCGGAACGGAACCGGTCGCCACGATGCAATTCTCGAAGCGATAGCGTGCGCCGCCTTCCCTCTCGACGGTTCGGCCATCGACAAATCGCCCACGACCATTCACATAATCGATCTTGCGCGCTTTGCACAAGCGGGCGAGATTGCCGGTCAGCGTATCGACCACTTTGGTAAGGTGGCCGCGCACGCCGTTGATGTCGATCTTCGGCGGCGCGAAGGTCAGGCCAATGTGGGCCGCATCGCGGGCATCCGTGATGAGCTTGGCCGCGTGCAGCACGGCCTTGGACGGAATGCAGCCGACATGCAGGCATGTCCCACCCGGACGCTCGCGGGCATCGAACAGGGTTACTTTCATGCCCTTGTCGGCGGCCAGAAACGCCGCGGCGTAACCGCCGGGACCGGCGCCCAAAACGACGAGTTGTGTATCGATAACGTCTGCCATGATCTTTCGTCCAGAGTGCGTAAATCTTACTCGATTCTATTCCGGCGTCGTTTGTATTCTAGATGTCCCGCTATGCCCAGTCCGCGTTCAAGGTATATTAAGGATACTGCAACTCTGTTCATAGCTCGCTTCCAGCTCGAGGGCACGGCGAGGTTATCGGCGAGCCACAGCGGTAGCGTCGGCAACGGCCGCCCCAGTTCGAGCGGCTGTGCCCACGTCTCCAACATCCAGTCCTTCTCGTGCTTCGTCAGCCGGCACGAAGCGGCATACAGCGATGGTTCGGGATTCATGCCGGGATCGGACTGGCCAATCAGATCGAGCAATTCCACATACAAGTTCTGGGTATGCGTCGTCACCATATCGACGAGGACGACGGAAACGCGGTCGCGAAGCAACCCGGCACATTTGGCGACGAAGGCACGTCGATGCTCGGGGCGATCCAGGTTCGCCGGGCTGATGATCTCGACGGCGGCCACGAGTCGGCACTGCCGTTTCTCGTCGTAGACCCGCACTTCGTACACATCCTGGGCCGGCAAATCGGTGACGAGAGCGAGCGTCGGCCGCGACGGTGCCCAGACGGTCGTCAACCCTTCTTCGGCTTCGTTCTCGAAGTCGGCTACACCGACCTCAGCACTCGCTTCGGAATGGACGCGCGGCTCGGTGAAATAGCGACGGGGCAATTTCTGGCGGAGGTTGGCGACAATCATTACCGGCCATCCGCCATGCAGTCCTTCCCAATGGCGCATATTGTCTAGTGGCGGATGGAAATGATCGCGCAATGGCATGGGTTGATTTTCTTAATCCGGCCAGAAAAACGCTGCGGATAACAGATTTCTGGATCAACGACCATGAAGCACCCCAAGAGTTTTCTTCGCTTTTTTGCCATGTTCCTGTCACCTCACAGCAGCATCATTAGCGGATTTTCCAGCAGTTCCGCCAGCCGGCGCGTGAAGCGCGCGGCGGAAGCGCCATCGATGACGCGATGATCGTAAGACAGCGAGAGCGGCAACATCAGCCGCGGCACAATCTGGCCGCCGCGCACCACGGGTTCGAGCCGGCTGCGCGATAGACCCAGAATGGCTACTTCGGGATAATTGATGATCGGCGTGAAGGCGGTGCCGCCGATGCCGCCGAGATTGGTGATGGTGAACGTGCCGCCCTTCAACTCCGCTCCGTCGAGCTTGCGGTCGCGGGCACGCCCAGCCGTGGCATTCAGTTCCTCGGCCAATTCGCGGACGTGCTTTTTATCCACGTCGCGCAGCACAGGCACGAGCAGGCCGTTCTCGGTGTCCACCGCCACCCCAATGTGGTAGTAGCGTTTGAGGATCAGCTTGCCGCCCGCTAGATCGATGCTGGTGTTGAAGTTCGGAAACTCACGCAGGGCAACGGCCGACGCGCGCAGGACGAACGCTGTCACGGTGAGCTTCGGCCCCTTACCTTCCGCCTGTTGTTTGCGGAATGCTTCCAGGTCGGTGATGTCGGCCAGATCGTGCTGGGTGACGTGCGGAATCAGGCTCCATGCCAGGCTCATTTGCCGGGCGGTTGCCTTGCGCACCGCGCCGAGCGGCTGCGCTTCGATCGGTCCCCATTGCTCGAAATTGGGCAAGGGCGGTGCCTGAGCCGGCGCGGTGCCGGTTCCGCCGGTCATACCCGCGCCGGAGGCGAGTTGCCGCACGTACTCCTTGATGTCTTCCTCGACGACGCGGCCATGCCGGCCGCTGCCGCGCACCTGATGCAGATCGACGCCCAACTCGCGCGCCAAGCGGCGCGTGGCCGGTCCAGCGGGCACGATTTTATCCTCAGCGGGCGGCGGCGCGGGCGAGGGACGTTCAATGACCGGCTGTTGTGGCTTGTGCAGCGGCGTCACCGTGGCCGTAGGCCGTGACGGTGCGGGAACCGCTGTCTCTTTCTTGACGGACGGCACGGGGTCGGGAGCGCGAGCGGCGGCTGGCTCCGCCTTCACGGGTGAAGAGGCAGCCGGCTCACCGTTGCTTTCGATGACGCAATAAACCTGGCCGATCGTGATTTGATCGCCGGGCTTGACGAGGATCTTGGTGACGCGGCCGGCCATCGGCGACGGCACTTCGAGTGCCGCTTTGTCGGCCTGGACCTCCAGGATCGCCTGATCCTTGGCCACCATGTCGCCGGCCGCGATCTTGATCGCGTTCACCTCGACGGTATCGACGTTCTCTTTCAGGGCTTGCAGCTTGATCTCACTCGCCATCGGGTTTGGATCCTACAGGTATTAACCACAGAGGCACAGAAGCACCGAGAAAACAAAAGGCAAATCAGAAAATACAAATCCGTTCTTCTTTTTCTTTTCTTCTCTGTGCCTCTGTGTCTCTGTGGTTAGTTCTTTGATGGTTATGCTCGCATGGGACTGATTTTTTCCGGGTTGATGCCGAACTTCTGGATGGCCTGCTGCACGATCGACGGCTTGATCGCGCCGCGCTGGGACAGCTGCCACAAGGCCGCCACCGTGATGCACTCGGCATCGACCTCGAAGTGTCGCCGCAGAGCGGCCCGCGTATCGCTGCGGCCAAAGCCGTCCGTGCCCAGCGGGAACAGGCCACCCGGCACCCAGCGACTAATCATTTCCGGCACCTGCCGCATGTAATCGCTCGCCGCCAGGTACACACCCTCGCCCTCGCGGCTGAGGATTTGCTGCACATAACTCGTGCGCGGCTGCTGCTGCGGATGCAGCATGTTCCAGCGCTCGACCTCCAGCGCATCACGCCTCAGTTCGCGGTAACTGGTCGCGCTCCACACGTCGGCATTGACGCCGAAATGCTCGGCTAGCATCTTCTGAGCCGTCAGCGCGTGCAGCAGAATCGGACCGCTGCCGAACAGATGAACCTTCGGCAGTTTGCTCTTGGTCTCGCCCGGACGCAGCTTGTACAACCCCTTCAAAATACCCTCGGTCGCGTCCCCCGGCATCGCCGACATGGCGTAGTTTTCGTTGTACAGCGTGATGTAATAGAAGTGATCGTCCGTGACCTGTTCGTACATGCGGCGAATGCCGTCGCGCACGATGACGGCGAGTTCAAAAGCGAAGGCGGGGTCGTAGCAAATCAGGTTCGGCACCGTCGAGGCGTGGACGAGACTATGGCCATCTTCATGCTGCAACCCCTCGCCGTTGAGCGTGGTTCGGCCGGCGGTGGCGCCGAGCAGGAAGCCGCGCGTGCGCATGTCGGCGGCGGCCCAGATGAGATCGCCGATGCGCTGGAAACCGAACATCGAGTAATAGATGAAGAACGGAATGGTCGGTACGCCGTGCGTGGCGTAGGCGGTGCCGGCCGCGATCAGCGACGACATCGAGCCGGCCTCGGTGATGCCTTCTTCGAGAATCTGGCCGTTCTTCGCCTCGCGGTAGGCCGCCGCCTGAAACTGCGCATCCACCGGTTCATAAAGCTGGCCGACGTTGGAGTAAATCTTGTACTTGGAGAAGAAACCATCCATGCCGAAGGTGCGCGCCTCATCGGGGATGATCGGCACGATCCACTTGCCCAGTTCTTTGTCCTCAAGCAACTGGTCGAGCATCTTGACGAAGGCGATGGTCGTTGAGAACGACTTGTTACCGCTGCCCTTGGCGTAGTTCTGCACGAATTCGACGCCGGGTGCCTTCAACTTCGGACACTCGACCTTGCGGGCCGGCAAATAGCCGCCGAGATCCTTGCGACGCTTGTGCAAGTATTTCAGTTCGCTGGAATCCTCCGGCGGCTTGTAGAAGCCGACCTTGTTGACCGTCTCGTCGGACACGCTCAGACCGAAGCGATTGCGGAACTCGATGAGATACTTGGCCTCGACTTTCTTCGTCTGATGCGCGACGTTTTTGCCTTCACCGGCATCGCCCAGGCCATAGCCCTTGACGGTGTGAGCCAGGATAACGGTCGGCTGACCGCGATGCTCGACCGCCGCTTTGTAGGCCGCGTACACCTTCACCGGATCGTGTCCGCCGCGTTTGAGCTTGGTCAACTGATCGTCGGAGAGATTCTCGACCAGTTTGAGCAGTTCGGGATACTTGCCGAAGAAGTGTTCGCGGATATAAGCACCGCCCTCGACCGTGTACTTCTGGAACTCGCCATCGACGACCTCGCCCATGCGCTGCACGAGCAAGCCGGTCTTATCGCGTTCCAGCAGCGTATCCCAATCGCTGCCCCAGATGACCTTGATGCAATTCCAGCCCGCGCCGCGGAAGGCGGCTTCCAGTTCCTGAATAATTTTGCCATTGCCACGCACCGGACCATCGAGACGCTGCAAATTGCAGTTGATGACCCAAACGAGGTTGTCGAGTTTCTCGCGCGAGGCCAGCGTGATGGCACCCAGCGTCTCCGGCTCATCGCATTCGCCGTCGCCGAGGAAGGCCCAGACTTTTTGCCCCGACGTTTTCACCAGGCCACGGTTTTCGAGATACTGACTGAAACGCGCCTGATAGATGCTCATGATCGGGCCAAGCCCCATCGATACGGTGGGGAATTGCCAGAAGGTCGGCATCAGCCACGGATGCGGATACGACGACAATCCGCCGCCGTCCTGCAATTCCCGGCGAAAATTGTGCAATTGCGCTTCGCTCAGCCGGCCCTCAAGGAAAGCGCGCGAGTAAAAGCCGGGCGAGGCGTGCCCCTGGAAATACACCAGATCCGGCCCCTCGTCGTGGTCAGGCCCCTTGAAGAAGTGGTTGAAACCGACTTCATAGAGGGTGGCCGACGAGGCAAAGGTGGCGATGTGTCCGCCGATGCCGTCGGCTTCCTTGTTGGCGTGAACGACCATAGCCATCGCGTTCCAGCGAATCAGGCTTTTGATGCGTCGTTCCAGTTCGCGGTTGCCGGGAAAGAGCGGTTGGCGAGAGAGAGGGATGGTGTTGATGTAGGGAGTGTTGGCGGTGAAGGGGATTTCGACGCCGCTGCGAACGGCCTTGTTTTTAAGCTGGCGGAGCAAAAACTGAGCGCGCTCTTCGCCGCCGGTCTGCAAGACTGAATCGAGGGCGTCGAGCCATTCTTTGGTTTCGACGGCATCGTTGTCGCGAACGCCCTCTAAGGCGTCGGCCTCAGCATGGCCGTTGCTGCCGTTGGCGAGTGTGCCGTTTTCGCCGTTGCTCTCGTGAACGATGGATTCGACGTTGCGGCTGCTCCCCTTGATACTATCTGCCATTGCATGCTCCTACACGACTAGCTTTGCGCTCTGCGATCCGGCGAGTTTTTCTCTTCTCTTATTCTAGTGGTATTGGATTTATGGAATAGGTGAAGTTTTTCGGCGAGCTTGCGCTTCGGAGTTTTGGCGAACGGCCGGCGTCAGCCGGCTGGTGCCGGCTCCCCAGTCAATACCAGCCGGCTGACGCCGGCCGTTCGCCAACTCAGCGCGACTTCGGCTTGCCCTTGCGCCGCGCTGGCTTTTTTCGCGACCGCAGTCCCATTTCGAGGAGCCGGTCCTCGGCCCACTTCTTCTCGACGCCGAGCAGCGGCGGGTCGGGGTCAACAGCGTAATCCAACGTGCCTTCGTAGCCGCCATTGCGGTAGCATTGCTCGACTAGCATTTGCAAATCCAGCGGTACATCGGTGTCGTCGGGCCGCAGCGAAATCTTCACGGTCGGCAGTCGTTGCCACAACGGCATGGGATACACCTCGGCCATGTGGCGCTGGGTGGCGCGGCGGACACAGCCCATGTACCCCGTTCGGCCTGCGGGCTTAACATGCACCAACGGGAAGGCCAGCGTATGCGTGCCGAATCGATTCAGGTCGATCTCAACCAAGTTGGCGTCCGAAGAGCAAACCTCACGCTGTTTTCGCAGATATTGTTTCCGGTTGAGGCCGGGAGATTTGTTGCTCGGGCTGAGAAATTCAATGACAGTGACAACGCGATCGCCGCTCTCGCGGTCGATGATTTCGAGATAGGGTTCGCTGACTTGCTCCGGCTCGGCATCAATGAGGAGCGGTTCCGCCACAGCGACGCCTCCTTCGGGCCGCGCTTCGGTCGGCCGCTTCGACGTATATTCGACCACGCGGACATCGGGAAACAGCAAGTGATCGCCGATTCCCTGGGGAGTTTCCAGCAGGACGCTCTCCTCGACACGGGCGCGTAATGAGCGGGGTAGGGTGCCCTGGAGCGCATCGCGCGCATAGATGATAAGACCGGCGTGGATGTCGCGCCAGTGGGCTTCGAGATACGGGTCCATGCCTGGAAAGGGGCTTGCCATCGTTCAGCCTTTGCGGAGAGCTAAAAGGTATCAGGAACCTTTTCACCATCGCATCCTACCCGATGGCGGCGCGCGGCGACAAGCACGTTTGACGCGGAGGTTGACGCCAACGCCGTCCACTCGCTACCTTGATCGAGATGCGCGTGGCAATGTCTTCTGCCTGGGGTGAGTCTCATGCGTGTGGGCGTCTTCGGCGGTACCTTCGATCCCGTCCACAGCGGCCATCTCATTTTGGCCGAGCAAGGGCGCGAGCAAGGGCGGCTCGATGAAGTGTGGTTCGTGCCGGCTCCCCATCCGCCGCAGAAGGATGTCAACGCCGTGACGCGCTTCGAGCAGCGCGTCGAAATGCTCGCCCTGGCGCTGGCCGGCAATCCCGCCTTTCGCATCAACGAGTTGGAGAAAGAGCGCTCCGGCCCCAGTTTCACCGTGGACACGCTCGCCGAACTGCATCGCCGTCATGCCGATCACGAGTTCTTCCTGCTCATTGGTTCCGACACCCTCAATGATTTACCGCTCTGGCACGAGCCGATCCGCGTGCTGGAACTGGCCGGCCTGCTGGTCATGACGCGGCCGGACAACCCGGCGCTGACAGCGGATCAACTGCGGGAGAAACTGCATTTGCCGGCCAATGTGCCGGTGCGCCTGGAAAAGATCGAGACACCGCAGATCGACATCTCCAGCCGCGACTTGCGTCGCCGTGCCGCCGCCGGTCGCAGTCTGCGCTATTTCCTGCCGCGCGCCGTGGAATGTTACATCCACGACAAGCGTCTCTATCGCGCGGATACGCCTCCTCACCCTCCGGTTGCCTCGCCGCTAAGGGTTTGCTGACATTTCCGCGCAAGACTGCTAAGATAGAGTGTATCCATTCGGGACCATTCACGAGAGGTTCGGAACGAGGTTTATCATGGCGAAAGGCGCGGGTAAGGCACGCAAGAAACTACCGAAGGAATTGGCCGTCGTAAGGGCGGATAACTGCACCGGATGCGAGGCCTGCATCGAGGTCTGCCCCGTGGACTGTATCTACAAGGTGCCCGGCGAAGATCTGCCGTCGTTGCAATCTTTCGTGGACATCGACCTGGAACGCTGTATCGGCTGTGCGCTGTGCGAACGCTGGTGTCCGTGGGACGCCATCGACATGGTGGACTCGCCGACTATCGCCGAGCATGTCGCCAAGAAGGGCGGGCCGCCGGATTACGTCGAAAAGAATCAGGAACGTCTCAATGCCGTCGCTCAGATGCTCGCCGATCTCTCGATCGAGCAACGCGCGGCCACGGCCAAGAAATAAGGATCAAGCCGCTTGCGGCTTAACGCTAAGCCGCAAGCGGCTGGAGGATTCTCTCATGCGGCTTCGCCAATTCGCCGCGCCGATGCTGCTGACTGCATTGCTCAGCGGTTGTCAGCGGGCCGAGCATTATGGACCCCGCGGCGCGGCCGAGCCACCGGCGAAAACGCAATTGAGTTCGGATACGCCGAAAAAAGCGAACAGCGCGACACCGCTGGATCCCGATATTCAATGGATTGACGTTTTCGATCCACCCAAGCCCGACATGCTCATCGATTTCGTCCACGCCGAGCAGGCGCCGGAGGAGTGGGCCAAGCTACCGCACTTCTGGAACGCGCCGGCGCTGACCAAACCGGCTCAGGCGGCTGCTCTCATCGGTCTGCCGCCGTTGACCGCCGGCTCGGTGGCCGGCAGCGATCCCTCTTCCATCATCAAAATCAAGGTTCCTCTTGGTTTGTCCGATCCGCGTTCGTACATTCCGGCCGGCAATCCGCTGACGCTCGGCAAATGGAAACTCGGCCAACGGCTGTTTTTCGACGATAGCTGGCTCGAAGCGAAGGCGGGTACGTCCTGCGCCACCTGTCATCGACCGGACCACGGTTTCGCCGATCGCGAACCTCACCATCGTAACGGCTTCAACACACCAACGCTCGTCAACTGTGTGTTCAACAGTTCGCAGTTCTGGGATGGCCGGGCCAGCCGGCTCGAAGAGGTGGTTCAACAAACGCTCGAAGACGAACGCGCCAGCGATCCGCCGAAACCGTTCCGTCACGCCTGGAGCGGCGTCATTCAGCGGCTGCGGAACAAGGTGAACTATCACGAACAATTCAACGAGGTCTTCGGCACCCCGACGGACGGGAAAGACGGCAAGGAAAGGGCCAACATCACGCAGGACACTGTCAGCCGCGCCTTGGCCACGTATCTGCGCACCATTCTGGCGGGCGACTCAATCCACGATCGCGCCGTGCGCGAGCAACGCCGCAAACACAGTCCCACCCTGAAGGCGGAACACTACGAGACGGTTCTCGATGATGCCACGCTGAAAGCGTTGAAGCAAGAGAAGGCGAAAAAGGCGGACGTGGCCGCCGAGTTGACGCGCGGCTATCTGCTGTTCTCCAAACTCGATGAGCGCCGACCGCTGATGAACTGTGTCGATTGCCATAGCGGGCGAAACTTCACCGATAAGGAATTTCACAATCTCGGCGTCGGCTCAACCTCGCGACCCGGAGAAGAGGCCGGTCGCTTTGCCCAGACACCCATTGGTCGGAAAAATCGCTATCTCATCGACGCCTACAAGACGCCGACGCTGCGCAATCTGCCGCGTACGGGGCCGTACTTCCATAATGGCCAGGTGAGTAGCTTGCGCCAAGTGGTCGAGTTCTACAACCTGGGAGCGCGACGAAATGAGTATCTCGATCCCAAGCTGCTCAGCGAGGGCGGCCGTACCCGTCAACTCGGCTTGAATACGGCGGACATCGACGCTCTCGTGCTGTTCTTGAATGCGCTGGGTGGCAACGACGTGGATGATGTCGTCAAGAAACCACTGTCGAGCGGGAAGTGATTTCACTCCCCTCTCCCCTGTACTCGGGGGAGAGGGGGCCGTCTTTCCCCCTCACCCCCAACCCCTCTCCCCTGTATTCGGGGAGAGGGGAGAAGAGCGGAAAGTGAGTATCCCTGTCCTATCCGCACCCACGAGGTGACATCATGACGCACCGGCATGACCTGGCGGTCCCGCTGCTGCTGTCCCTGCTGGTCGGCTGCTCCCGTACATCGGTGACGCCAGCCCCGCAAAACACGGACAGCAACAAGTCGCCTCCGATTCAGGCGGTGAAGAAATCCACGCCGCCGCCTCCCACGAAGAGCGACCCACCGCTGACGAAGATTCCGACGCGGAAAGAAAATCCTGAGGTCATCAAAAACAAGGAGAGCGGGATCATCCACGGCGTTATCCGCTGGGAAGGGACGGAACCCAGTCCGCCGACGCCGCGCTTGCGAATCGATTCGACCACGCACGGCATCAGCCAAACCGCCGTCTGGTTAGTCTCCGGCAAACGGACGATTCCAGCATCCACGGAGCCGATAAGCCTGGTGGTCGAGCAAGGCGAATATCGGCCGCACGTCGTGCTGGCGCAGAGAGGCAATTCAGTCGAGTTGGGTACCATTGATGAGCGCGCGGATTTTCAGGCATCCGGCGCAGCGACGTTCAGCGAGACTCTCAAACGCGGCAATAAGCGACGGTTTCCGCTGTCGTCGCCCGGCCTGATCGAAGTACGTTCGCAGCTGCAACCGAAGCGCACGCCGGCCTACATCTGGGTGTTGGACGGTTCGCCGGGCGCCATCAGCGGAACCGAGGGGCGTTTCCGCCTGCCGCCGGTGCCGCCGGGTGATTATGAATTGGTGGGCATGAGGACTGGCACACCAGGGAACCCATGCCGCCGCGCCGCGTGCAGGTGCTGATCGCGCTGGGACCGAACGAAGGAGCGGAAGTGCGCTGGACGCTGAAGGAACAATGAACCGCTTACCAGCTAGCCCGCAGCGCAAGCAAGGGAAAATCGTTCCCTTGCTTGCGCTGCGGGCTGGCGCGCCGGCTTGACAGGTTCCGTCGTTGGGGTTTGAATACGGCGACCGCGAAGACGAAGGGAAACATGGATAACAAATTACGGATGTATCTCGCCGAGTTGATCGGCACTTTCATACTGGTTCTGGTCGGAGCCGGCACCGTCTGCGCATCGGGCTTGGCGAGTCCGCCACTGCCGGTGACGGCGCTGGCGTTGGCCGAGGGCTTCACGCTCGCCGCCGTCCTCACCGTCACCTTCCACGTCTCGACCGGCTGCCTCAATCCGGCCATCACGGTTATGCTGTGGGTGTTCAAACGCATTGACAGCGCCCAGGCCGGCTGGCTGATTCTCATGCAACTGCTCGGCGGCGCGCTCGCCGGCCTTGTCCTCCGTCTGACGTTCGCCGACGGCGTCCTCGCCGCCATGCACGCGGGCGCTCCCTATCTGAAAGCGTTCAACCCGGAGAACGACACCATCGGGCTATCTCGTCTCATCAGCGGCACGGCGTTCGAGTTGTTCTTGACGTGTCTGGTGGCGTTGGCCATTTTCGCCACGCTGTTCGATCGCCGCGCGCCGCGTCTGGGTGGTCTGATCGTGGGTCTGGCGCAGGCGGCGGCCGTGCTGTTCGGTTATCGCTTCACGGGCGGCGCGGCGAATCCCGCACGCTGGTTTGGTCCGGCGCTGTGGGAAGCGACCGTCCACGGCGCGGCGCGACCGAGCTGGCTGGCGGAGGTTGTCATCTATGGAGGCGGTCCCATTCTCGGCGCTTTGCTTGCGGCCGCGCTGTATGTGAATTTGATTCTGCCGCCGGAGAAGGGAACGGAGTCTCTTCGATGAAGGCGTTGACATTTGATGATCTGTTGCCGTTGGAGGAATACGCTCCGCGCCGCCGCGAGTTCTTCGAGGCGCACGGCCGCTATCTTGATCGCTATCGTCGTGTTCGCATTGGTTCCAGTCTGACCCTTTTGTTCGAGAATCGACAAACGCTGTGGTTCCGCGTGCAAGAAGTGCTGCGCATCGCGCGTCTGAGCGAACCGTTGCGCGTGCAACAGGAGTTGGATTTACACAATCGTCTGTTGCCGCGGCGCAATCGTTTGCAGGCGGCCCTGTTGCTCAAAGTACACGACGAGCGACTGCGTGAGGAACTGGCGGCTTGGCAGAATCTGCGCGGCGATGAACTGTGTTTGCATATCGGTGAAGCGCGCTATCCCGCCGACCTGATTACCTGCCGTCCCGAGGATCGATGCATTGGCACGGCTCATTGGGTGCAGTTCGTCCTTGAGGAGCGCGGCCGGAGTTTGTTGGCCGACTTCGATCTGCCGGCGCACTTCGCCGTCCAACGGGCGAATTATCAGCACGAGAGCGCGCCGCTGAGCGAGGAAGTGCGGCAAAGTCTGCTCGACGATTTGCAAATGTCCGATCGCGATGAATAAAAGGCACGAACAGACTGCCGCTTGCGGCTTAGCGTCTCCACACGCTAAGCCGCAAGCGGCTCATTGCGTTAAAGAGTTCGCGTCCTCAATACACAATCGTAAATCCGCCATCCTTGCGCGGGAACACGGCCACCAAACTCCAGGTGGGCACGCCAGCGGCTCGCCCCTTGTCGGTCGTCGCTTTGCCATTCTTATCATAGACCTGCCACGCCACGGCCCCGCCGCGATCCCAGCCCATTCCTTCAGTCCAAACCAAAATGGTTTTTCCGCCCCTAGTGCCCGCCATGACGGGATGTTTGCGTTCGTGCGCCGCGCCGGGTGCGGCGATCGGCTTCGATCGCTTGCCGGTCGCCGGGTCGATCGAGGCGTAGTAAACCTGCCCGCTGGTCTCCCACGCAGCTAAAACGCCGCTGGGACTTTCGGCAAACGCGAAGCTACTCATCGGGCACGCTTGCACCTTCCAAGCCTGCACATCATCGCCATGAAAGTTTTCCCCCTTATCCTTGGAGGTCAACAAGTAAGTGTCTCGATGAAGACGTTCCATCGCGGATCGATACAGTACATAGACGTTGCCCTTGTGATCCGCGAAGGCACGCAGACCACAGCAGCCGCAAGCGCCGGTAGCCTTCTCGTAAGCGGCTTTCTCCGCGGCGAATGTCTTGCCCTCATCCTCCGAGCGCGCCACCCAGACGCGGCGATTGACCTCGCCCTTCTCGCCCGGTTGCGGCGCATGCCAGACCACATAGACATTTCCCGCATCATCGGCGGCGACAGAACCGCCGCCATCGAGCCCCTTGGCCGCGTGAATCACGTCGCGCTGCGGTTCAAACGCCGTGCCATCGTCTTTCAGCCGCGCATAGAGCATCCCGTCCAGACCTGTCTTGCCGGCACCAATCCAGGCGACGTGAACGCGGCCATTCTTGCCCACGGCCAGATGAGCGCCGCGAATGTTACCGATGGCGATGGAACTGCCGCTTGTGCTGTTGACGCGCAGAGGATGCGAGAAGGTGGCGCCTTCGTCGGTCGAACGGACGTAGAAGATGTCGCCGTGTCGTGGATCGCCACGGAAGTAAATCAGGTGCAGAACGCCCTTGCCATCCACGGCGACCTGCGGCTGAATACCCCCATTTGGGGTCCGTAATCGTTTCACCTCGCCCGGCTTGTCGGCCCGAGCGAGCGATGCCGTGACGATGGCCGCCAGGAACACGGCGGCTACGACTTTGTATTTGCTGAGTCCCATGCTTTCCGCACTCCTTCCGCCTCGCGCTCGCTCCGATGAATCACAACCTATCTTCTCTCACCATACGGGCAGAGGCAACGAATTTCGAGCATTTGTGGGGACAGAGCGACCAAAGGGGCGGATAATCGGCTACGCGAATGAAACGGCAGCGAACTGCATAGCAGCCCGTCAGCGGTCTCACGCGACATCGGTAGCCATCCGTTGTTCCAGGGCCGTCAACCTGCGGCAGCGTTCGACTTTCTGTCCGCTAATCTGCTTGAAGCGTTGCACGATGCCATCACAATACAGCGGGCTAGGCGGGGTTGGGGCCGGAGAGCTGCTCAGGCTGTTTGCGGGGGGCAGGGAGTTGTTCAGTCCCGGACGGATCGCCTCCTCCTTGCCGGGATTTGTCGAGGCTGGGACCGGGTTGAGGAAGTCTTGGATCAGCGCGACTGCATCCCAACAAACCGCCGCCGAGGGCTTGATAGGCGTTTACGATGGCGGACAATTGCTGCTGTTTGGTGTCGATCAAGACCATTCTCGCCTCCATGAGGTCACGCTGGGCGAATAGCACGTTCATGTAATCGGAACCGCCGCCGAAGGCAGCCTGAAAAAGTTTGCCGGCGATTTCGACGGAGGCCACGAGCGATTTCACCTGCTGCTTCTTGATCTCGATGCTCTTGCTGTAGTTCTGCACCTTGGACACGCGGTTGACAACCTCGGTGAAGGCGTTGAGGATGACGCGCTGGTAGTTGTAGACGCTCTGCAATTGCCGGGCGTTCGCGGTTTTGTAGTCGGCCTTGATCGCTCTCTTGTTGATCAACGGCGTGATCAGGTTACCCGCGACATTGCCAATCAAGGCTTCGGGACTCCAGAACAGATATTTTGGGTTGAAGGCCTGGAAGCCAATGGGGCCGGCTGGCCCCGTTGGGCCTTCGGGGCCGGCGATGTCCAGCCGAGGAAAGAAGTTGGCCCGGGCGACCTTCACGTCAAGCCCGGCAGCCGCCAGTTCCCGCTCGGCTTGGCGGATGTCGGGTCGGTTCTGAAGCAGCTGCGCGGGCACTCCTACGCTCAGCGCGTGCAAGTTCAGATCGATGAAATCCCCCGACATGCGTTCGACCGGCTGCGGGTAGCGACCGACGAGGAAGTTAATACGGTTCTCGACCTCGATGATTTCCTGGTTAACGATCAGCTTTTGGCTCTGGTTCCTGCGAACCTCGGCCTGGAAGCGCTGAACACCCAACTCGGTGCCGCGGGCTGCAGCTTTCTTGGCCTTCGCCTTCCCGAGGCTGTCTTCCTGAAGCGCGATAATTTGATCCAGATTCTCAAGCCGTTTATCGAGCGCCAGAAGCATGTAATAATTCTCGGCAATCTCCGCGACCAGACGAGTCACGGCGTAGTTCCGCCCCTCGGCGGTAGCGAGGAAGCGCAGCACGGCCGCGTCCTTGGCATTATGCAGCTGCCTCCAGATGTCCACTTGCCAGGAAATGTTGGCGGTCAACAGAAAAATTCCCCCCGGCTCGGGAAAGTGCTTGCCGGGGAGATACGTGAGTTCTTTCTCAGCAGCTCCCAAAGGTGTGAATCGGCTGAATTTTTCCACTCCCGCGACAGCCCCGAGACTGACGGAGGGAAGGTACGCCCCCGACCGCCCCAGAATCACGTTGCGGGCGACCTGGACGTCCTCATACATGATCTTCAGCTCTTGGTTGCCGGCCAGAGCTTGGCAGATCAAGTGCGTAAGGATCGGATCCGTGAAAAAATCTTCTATCGGGATCTGAGAGGAGTTTTCCGAGTTGGCGGCTCCGTTGTAGCCCGCCGTATAGTTTGCCGGCACGTCTGGTCCCGGCTTCGCCTGACGGAGATTGGGGATTCCACAGGACGGCAGAACCAGCAGGAAGCTGCAAGCGATCGCTCTGGCAAGCACGTGCTTCATCTGCTTTGTGTTTGGCAATCTCGTTAAGAGGTTCATTCGTCTCGCCCTTGACGTCTAGAGCCAGGATCTTCAACTCCAGATTGTCGAGCAATGCCAGGTCGATCAAGCGTGTAAGCATGCACTTACGGAGAGGTCTGAGGCCGATCCGCGGCCGTTGCTTGTATGACAGGTGGAGCCTGTAGTATCACAGGCGGAGTAGGGATTGGCTGATTAATGTAGGAGTACGTCGCGGTGTAAGGCCAGGTCACGAGATCGCCGATAAAACTGAACGGCAGGTCCACGGCGCAGAATAGCATTCGTGCGATCTGCGGATGTTGCTCCGACTCCGACTTGGGGTGCGTTCTTGATCCCAAATCTCCGGTTTCCGCCTGCTTAATACACCCCACATCTTGCTTCACTCCGCCGAAAGGGTTCTTGCCACCCTCGGGGCCTGACCTGGCCAGGTTTGCAACGGTCCCGCATCCCCCGATGGGCAGAGTCGAGAGCAGCAACACCATACAGTTTGCGCGAAAGGCCATCTCATCATCCCCCGGAAAGAGCGTGAGGATAGCAACCCGGCACGACCGAGCAAGACCAAAAGGAACCGTTCCGCAGGGCTGTTTGCTGTTTCAGGCTAGATAGTTGGATTCTCTGCCCTGGGTGCAAAGCATCCGCTAGAGCTTGCCCTCTGCGGAAACCACCTCGGTGCGAGCGACGCTCTCCTGTGTTGTGTGTCCGAGAGTCTCACTGAGAGGGGTATCCACCTCGTCCCGGAGAAGGTAGCGACCATCGGCAATCTTGCCTAACAAGTAATAAAGGCCGGGAATTACCAGAACTCCTATCAAGGTACCCACGAGCATCCCGCCGACTGCTGCGGTGCCGATGGTGCGGTTTCCGATCGCCCCGGGGCCGGTGGCAACGACCAACGGAAGGAGACCGGCGATAAAGGCGAAAGAGGTCATCAGAATCGGCCGGAAGCGCAATTTCCCTCCTTCGATGGCTGCCTCCCAAAGGCTCAGACCCTCCTGGCGTCGCTGCACCGCGAATTCGACGATCAAGATCGCGTTCTTGCCGAGCAGACCGACCAGCATGACCAGACCAATCTGAGCGTAGACGTCGTTGGCCAACCCCATTACCTGTAGGAACAGGAAGGTACCGAAAAGCCCGACCGGCAGCGACAAAATCACTGCGAACGGCAACATGAAACTCTCGTATTGCCCGACCAGTACCAGATAGACGAAGACGACGACGATCCCGAAGATAATAACCGCCATGTTCCCCTTTGATGCCTCGTCATAAGAGAGGCCTTCCCAGCCGATGTCGTAACCGCGCGGCAGCGTCTCGGCGGCGACCTCTTGGATCGCCTGGATGGCTTGACCGGTGCTGTAGCCGGCAGCCGGGGCACCTTGAATGGCGGCGGAGGGATACAGGTTGTAGCGGTTGATCTCGTTCAAGCCCTGCTTCTTCTTGATCTGCATGAATGAGGAGTAGGGGACCATTTCCCCATGATCGTTCTTGACGAACATATTTTCAAAATCCGAGGGGAAGCGCCGGAAATCCGGCGAGGCCTGGACATAGACCTTGAAGAACTGGCCGAAGCGGACGAAGCCTTGCTCCCAAGTGCTGCCTATGAGGATGGATAGGTTGTCCATCGCATTTCCGATCGACACGCCCTTCTGCATGGCCACGTCGTTGTTGATGATCAACTCATACTGCGGGTAGTTGCTGGCGAAAAAGGTGAACAATCCCTTCACCTCCTTGCGCTTCGACAAGGCGTCCATAAACTTGTCGGTCGCTTCTCCGAGCTGCTGGTAGTTCATCGTGTTCGTCTTGTCCAGGACACGCACGGAGAAACCGCCGGCCGCGCCGAAACCCGGAACGGCGGGCGGCTCGAAAAACTCGAGCTTGACATTGGAGATCTGGCGGCCTTTTTCCTCAAGCTCCTCAATGATCTGGCGTGAAGTCCGCTTGCGCTTGGACCAGTTCTTCAAATTGATGAGACAGGTCCCCGCGTTCGAGCCTCGGCCCTCGGTCAGAACCTCGTAACCGGCCAACGAGGAGACCGAGGTGACGCCTTCGACGTCTTTGGCGATCGCCTGTAGTTCGTGGGACTTGGCATTGGTGTACTCGAGCGTCGAGCCTGGAGGTGTCTGGATGATCCCATAGATCATGCCCTGGTCCTCAAGCGGGATAAAGCCCGATGGAAGCTTCACGTTCACGACGTAGATGGCGATGCCAAAGCCCATGATGACGAACAGGGTCAGCGCGCGGCGCGTGACGATCCGGCGCAGGACGGCAGCATAACCGCCCGTGACCTTCTCGACGCCACGGTCAAAGAGGCGCAGCAGGAGAGGAAGCGTGTAGGACCAGATCACGGCCAGCAGCCCAGGTTTTTTCGCGTGGTTCGTGTGAGGCTTGAGAAGCATCGCACAGAGAACCGGCGTGAGCGTCAGGGCTACGATCCCGGAGAGAACGATGGCTGTGGCCATCGTGAGGCCGAACTGGCGGTAGAAGACGCCGACCGGCCCGGTCATGAAGGTTACCGGAACGAAGACGGCTGTCATCACCAGGGTGATGGCGATGATCGCGCCGCTGATCTCCTGAACAACCTCCTTGGTCGCCCGATAGGGTGAAAGGTGCTTCTCGGCCATCTTGGCATGCACCGCTTCGACCACCACGATGGCGTCATCCACCACGACCCCGATCGCCAGCACCAGCGCGAAGAGCGTGATCAGGTTGATCGAGAGGCCGAACATCTGCATGAAAAAGAACGTCCCGATCAGGGATACCGGGACGGCCAAGGTCGGGATCAGCGTGGAACGCCAATCCCCAAGGAACAGAAAGACTACCAGGGCCACCAACACGAAGGCCTCGAACAGGGTGTGGAGTACCTTCTCGATGGAGGCTTCCAGGAAACTGGAAACGTCGTAGCTGACCTCGAAGTCCATGCCGGGAGGGAACGAGTCCTTCTTGATTTCCTTGAGCTTCTCCTTGACTTCCTCAATGACGGCGGAGGCGTTGGAGCCGGGGCTTTGCTTGAGAACGATGGCAGCCGAGGGATTGCCGTCCATGTCCGAGTAAAGGTCGTAGAACGAAGAGCCCAACTCGACTTTGGCAACATCCTTGAGCCGCAGGATCTCACCCTTAGGATTTGCCTTCAGAATGATGTTTTCATACTGCTCTGGCTTGTTGTAGCGCCCTATCCAGGTTAGGACGTACTCGACCGTTTGCGACGTCTTGCCCGTCGCCTGGCCGAGTCGTCCAGGCGAACCAATCATGCTCTGTTCTTTCACCGCCTTCATAACGTCGTCGGAGGATAGATTGTAGGCGCGCATGCGGTCGAGATTCAGAAAGAGCCGCATGGCATACGCGCGGTTGCCGAGAATCGTGGCGCTGCCGATGCCCTGGCTCCGCTTGATCTCGGGCAGGACGTTGACGGTGACGTAGTTGTAAAGAAAATTCTGGTCGATGCTTTTATCCGTACTGTAGACGTTCACGTACATCAGCATGCTCGTCATGGCCTGCATGACGATGATTCCCTCCCGCTCCACGATGGGAGGGAGTCTGTTCTTCACGATGGCGATCCGGTTATTCACGTTCACGACCGCCACGTTCGGGTCCGTGCCTGGTTTGAAGATGATCTGGATCGTTGCTTCACCGGCACTGGTGGCGCTGGAGGCCATGTAGCGCATGTCCTGTACGCCGTTGATGGCCTGCTCCAAGATAATCAGGACCGAGTCAACCAAGACTTCAGCACTGGCACCGGGATAAGAAACCGAGACCACCACGCTCGGTGGCGCGACGGCAGGGAACTGAGATACCGGCAGGCTCTTGATTCCCAAACCACCCAGGATCAAGATGAATACCGAGATAACGATCGCCAATGCCGGTCGATGGAGGAATTTTGCGAACATGATTTTGAGATAACCTCATTGGTTTCCGTACCGGAAGCGGCCGCTATTCCGCGTGGTTTTTTTGATGTGCAAGCGCTTCTTCGGGGGGACGGAACTCGAATTCCACCTTCTCGCCGTCGTGAACCTGCTGGACCCCCTCGAGAACGATCTTGTCGTTCACATCGAGTCCCGTCTTGATCACGAAGATGTCATCCAGTTCGTTCTGGATGACGATCTCTCGCTGATGGACCACGTCATCTTTGCCGACGACGTAAACGTACCGCTTGTCGAGATTCTCGAAAGTCGCTCGCTGAGGGATGACGATGGCGTTATTCAAGGTTCGGTGGATCAACACGTTGCCAGTTTGACCGTGACGCAGCAGACCGTTCGGGTTCGGAAAATCCGCACGGAAGGGGATGTTCCCGGTCTCATTGTTGAATTTGGCCTCGATCGCACCGATCTTGCCTACGTGCTGGAACTTGCTGCCGTTCGCCAGCACGAGTTCGATTCGCGGATCCTCCTTATTCTCATCGCGGTGGGCCATATACTCGAGGTAGCGGGCCTCGGGTACGTTGAAATAAACCCACATCAAGCTGTTATCGGACAAGGTCGTGAGGATATCCCCTTCCTTGATCAGGCTGCCATGCTGCTCGCGCAGGCGGTCGATGATGCCGTCGAAAGGTGCTCGGACTGTGGCAAAGTTCAATTCGGCCGCCGACAGCTTCGCCTTGGCCTGAGCCTTTGCCAGTTTGGCCTGTAGCAGCAGCACCTCATTCTGAGAAACCACTTTGTCCTCGAACAACTTCTTGGTGTTATTGAACTCCAATTGCGCGAGCCGGGCCTCGGCCAACTCGGCGTCCAGCCTTGCCTCGTAAAGAGTTGGTACGATCTTGAACATCACATCGCCCTGTTTCACTGCCTGGCCCTCCTTGATGGGGATCTCCTCGAGATACCCGTTCTGGAGGGCACGGACATTTATGTGACGCTGCGAGTGGATCTGACAGACATATTGCCGGGTGATGATGACGTACTTTGCCTGAGGGCTGGTGACCAAGATCTTATGGTGTTCCTGGTGGGGTTGCTCCTTCCCCTCCGCGTGCATGTCGCAAGCAGGTAGGGAGAGGGAAATCAGCGCCAGGAGGATGAGCAGGATCGGTGAGACTTTCATAGAGTTTTTCGCTCGCTAATTGCCTTCCAGATCGCGCACTGGATCACCATGTGATGAGGAGGTAAGCGTCCGCTGTTTTCGTTTCCGCATGATTCGACCGCTTGGTGGGCAACGATTCGGGCAGTGCTGGAGAGGTAAGAGAATACTACCGCCGGTCCCGTTCTCGAACAATCAGGCCGCGCGGTCATTTCCTGTCGGGAATTTTCCGCAGCGCGTGTCAGGAAAATCCTTACATAACTCGCTTCTCATGACTGCACTTGCTTGTGCCGCTAAAATGCTTCTGCTAGTTAAAGAGATAGCTGTCGCCTGGACAGACCAGAGCCACCCCATCTTGGTTCCGAGGGGCACGAACATGAGCAACAAGCGGCGTGCGCTGATTGCCGCCCTCATCTTGTACTCCGTTCTGGTCTTCGTCTTGGACCTCATTTCTCCACTGGGAATCGAAGTCTGGGTGCTGAACCTGCCGGTTTTCCTCGTGCCGATGTTATTCCGTAACACGCGGATGGTGGTCTTTGCGGGTCTGGCATGCTCCATCATGACATTGACTGGCAGCGTCCTATCTCCCCCGGGAAGCAATCCGCCCTCGTGGGACGCTATCAATCGAGGGATGGGCCTCGCAACGATATGGCTGATGGCCTACATGGCCATTAACACGATCAACCGCTCCCGACAACTCGATGAGGCCATCAGCAGCCTGCGGCTTGAGATGGATCAACATGGTAGGACAACCCGGTCGCTGGAGCAGAGCGAGGAGCGGATTCGACTCACCGTGGAAGGCGCGGGGATGGGTACCTATGACGTGAACGTCAAGAGCGGCACGGTGTACTGGTCGGCGAACCATCTCCGCATGCTCGGTTACGCGACGAATGTGGACCGCGAGACCCCGATCGACATGTGGCTACAGGTCGTTTACCCCGACGATCAGGCTCGCATTCAGGAAGAGCGAGAACAGGCCTTGCAAAATCGCTCGCTTTACTCCGTGGAGTACCGCATCCGGCGAGTGGACAACACGGAGATCCGGTGGATAAAAGTCTTTGGACGCTGGTACTACGACGAAAAGGGACAAGCCGTTCGCTTCCTCGGCGTCTCCTTCGACATCACGCCACGTAAGATGTTGGAGTGCCAACTTCTGGAAATAACGGCCGAAACCGAACGACAGATTGGCCAGGAACTCCACGATAGCGTGGGCCAGGAGATCACCGGATTGGGCCTCATGTCCCAGACATTGAGCCAGCGCTTGCCGGAAGCCAGCTCGGAACAGCGGCTTGCCATTCGACTCGTCGCGGGGCTAAATCAGCTTCATAAACAGATACGGGCGCTAGCACATGGTCTGGTTCCTGTGGAGATGGAAGCCAAGGGGTTATGGGCTGCACTCGATGATCTGGCGACGAGCATGCGCGAGCAATCGGGTGTATCGATTCAATTCGAGTGCCCGGAATGGATTGAGATGCCCGACCATGCGATTTCGATGGAACTCTACCGCATTGCTCAGGAAGCACTAAGCAATGCCTTGAGACACGGCCGACCGCGGCGGATTGACTTGAGTATCCTCGCTCTGCCAAATGGATTGCGGCTGCGTATCAGGGATGATGGGGTAGGGATCGCGGAGCAAACGAAGGACAACAAAGGGCTCGGCATTCGCATCATGGAATATCGAGCCACATTGATCGGCGGCGTCTTTCGCATCAAACCGGCTCAGGAGGGCGGAACGGTCGTGACCGTGACACTACCTCAACGAGGCTCCAATCAACACAAGGAAACCGGAGATGTCAGCACCAATAAAAATTCTAATCGTGGATGATCATCCGATGGTGCGCGAGGGATTGGCAATGCAAATCGCTTTGCAGCCCGATCTGGAAGTCTGCGGCGAGGCGGAGGATGTACCCAGTGCCCTGGCATTAATAGGCTCTGCCCGACCCGACCTCGCGATCATCGACATCTCCCTGAAAAAAGGCAATGGCCTTGACCTGATCGGCTCGATTAAAGATCGCCATCCGGAAACCCGCGTACTCGTTTGGTCGATGTACAAGGAAAACCTCTACGCTGAGCGCGCCTTGCGGGCAGGCGCTTCGGGCTATTTGCACAAGGGTCAGGCCACTCGTCAACTCTTGGAAGCGATCCGAGCCGTGCTTGCCGGCAAGGTATATGTCAGCGAGGAACTGTCCAATGACTTGCTTCGCCGTGTTGTCGATGGCAAGCCACTGCAGCGCTCTCCAATTGACTTACTCTCAAATCGAGAGTTGGAAACCTTTGAACTGATCGGTCAGGGACAAACGACGGAGAAAATCGCCGAGCTAATGTCCATCAGTTGCAAAACAGTGGAAACCTACCGATCCCGCATTAAAGAGAAACTTGGGTTGAGTAATGTTACCGAATTGGTTCAGCGAGCCGCGCACTGGGTGCTGGAGAACAAGTAAGTCATTTTATAGTAATGGTCGATGACTTCACTTCTCCATAATCGACCTCTTCACGATGAGTTTACACTTTTTTCCGAGCGATCACTATTCGTGGGGAAGTCTGCTTCGCACCCCCCGTTGCCAGGGACGCACGTCCCGGTAGGATACAACTAACAGAACAGTTGGTGACATCTCCATGTCACAATTCCACACGCGACATCGTGTCGCACCCGAACGACACAGTTCCCAAGGAGCAAGCCCTTTGCGGGAGCGGCACCTTTTGCGGTTTTGTACGGGAATTCGGCCGACTCGTCTACAAGCTCCCCCTCGGGGGCGTGTCTCTCAGAGGACAACTCATGCGGACGCTTTGCCGCAAGCGGGCTTCAGCAACGGGTAGAAAACACCAGCGATTAGTCGGCCACTACAACGCACGGCCCGGAGAAGGTATAGTAGAAGTGCCACTGGCCGGCATACTTTAAAGTTGCAAGGGCGACGGAAACCGCTCGCCGCTCGGATTGTCAAGGAGATTCACCATGTTCGATCTGGCGTCGGTGCAATCGGCTCTGCAAACAGCAAAGCTGGATGGCTGGCTGCTGTACGATTTTCGCGGACTCAACGTGCTGGCTCGCCGTGTGCTGCACCTACCGGCCGATGCCATCCTTTCGCGTCGTTGGTTCTACTTCGTGCCGGCTAGGGGAGAGGCGCGCAAACTGGTGCATCAGATTGAACCGCACGCTCTCGATTGCGTGCCCGGTTCCGCTCAACGCTATCTGCGCTGGCAAGAACTGGAGGCGGGCGTTGCGTCGCTGCTAACCGGCTGTCAGCGCGTGGCGATGGAGTATGTGCCGCGCAATGCCAACCCCTACGTCTCGCGCGTCGATGCCGGCACCATCGAACTGGTCCGTTCCTTCGGGGTCGAGATTGTCTCTTCCGGCGATCTCATTCAGCAGTTTGAGGCGTGCTGGGATGATGAGCAATGGCAAATGCACCTCGAAGCCGCACGCCATACACGATCGGCCTACGACGTCGCCTTTGGATTCATCGCCCAGCGTGTCCGCAATGGTGGTTCCGTGCGCGAGACTGAAGTGCAGAAGTGCATCATGGATCACTTCGCCGCGCATGGTCTCATCACCGATCATCCGCCCATCTGCGCCGTCGGCCCACACAGCGGCGATCCGCACTACGCACCCGGTCCCGATAGCGATGCCCCCATTCGCCAGGGCGATTTCGTACTCATCGACTTGTGGGCCAAGCTCGATAAGCCACGCGCCGTGTACAGCGATTTGACGTGGACTGGTTTCGTTGGCACGGAAGTGCCCCAGAAGTACGAGACGATTTTCCAGATTGTCGCCCGCGCGCGGGACGCGGCTATCCAGCGCGTGCGTTCGGCGTTTCCGCAGGGGCCGGCGCTGCGCGGCTGGGAGGTGGATCAGGCGGCCCGCGATGTGATTGAGCAAGCCGGCCACGGTGCCGCTTTCTGTCACCGTACCGGACACTCCATCGGCCAGGAGACGCACGGCAACGGTGCCAACATGGACAACCTGGAGACGCATGAGGAACGGCAAGTGCTGCCGCGCACCTGCTTTTCGATCGAGCCGGGCATCTATCTGCCGGAGTTCGGCGTGCGCAGCGAAGTCGATGTATTCGTCGATGTGCAGCGACAAGTTCACGTCACTGGTGGTGATCCGCAAACGAGCGTCGTACCGATTCTCAAGGTGTATTGAGTGTAGCCGCGACGCACGGATTTACGTTTCGCGAAACGCCAAGCGGCGCATCGCACCAAACAAAATAGCAAACCGGAGCCGCCCCAATGTCCCAGCCGGGCGGCTCCGGTGCCGGCGTCCCCAAGACGCCAAAGTGAAACATAATCTCCATCTCATCAGTAGTCAAGCGTTCATGTGTACAAAATAATACATATGCATAGCGACTGGCCGCGCAATCGTTAGAATCGCTAGAATTACTTGAGTCAGTCGGAGCCGAAATCGCCGCGCGGAGTGAGACGGTGAATGGACTCTTTGCCCGTCAAGCGTTTACAGGGTTCGGCCCACTCGCATTATTACCCACAGCGGAACCTCCTCCTCTGCATACCATCCGGGCCAGGCGTCCCGGTCGCTTACGCACTCTGATGCGTCGCGATTGTCCGCGTTTGCCCGGCGTTTATGGCATGGTCGATGCCGCCGGCGAATTAATCTACGTCGGCAAGGCGAAGAATCTGCGGGCAAGACTGCTAAGTTACTTCCGCACGAAGAGCCGCGATGCCAAGGCCGGACGCATCTTGAAGGACACGCGCCTGCTCGCCTGGGAGATCGCTCCCAGCGAGTTCGCGGCTCTCCTGCGCGAACTGGAACTGATTCAGCGCTGGCAACCGCGTTTCAATGTGCAGGGGCAGCCCCATCATCGGCGCTGTGTGTATGTGTGCGTCGGCCGTCGTCCGGCCGCTACCGTCTTTCTGGCGAAGCAACCGCCGCGGACGGCATTCGCTCACTTCGGTCCCGTGCCCGCCGGTTTCAAGACGCGCGAGGCCGTGCGGCGCATCAACGACTGGTTCCGTCTACGCGACTGCCCACAATCGCAAACGATGATCTTCGCCGATCAGCTGGAGTTATTCGCGCTGCCGCTTGCGCCTGGTTGCATTCGTCATGAGATTGGCAATTGTCTTGGCCCCTGCGCTGCCAGCTGTTCGCGCGACGATTATGCCAAGAATGTTTCGGCCGTCTTGTCCTTCCTTCGCGGTGAGGATCGCGCGCTGATCGACGCGATCGAGCGCGACATGACGACTGCTTCCGCGAGCTTGGAGTTCGAGCGCGCCGCCGCCCTGCGTGACAAACTCGATTCGATGACCTGGATCAGCGATCATCTGCGGCGCGTGCGTGAGGCATCGCGGCATTCGTTTATTTATCCCGTGCGCGGTCACGATGAGCGTGAATTGTGGTATGTCATCCACGGCGGGCGCGTGTGTACTGTTTTGCCAGCACCGCACGATGAGAGGAGCCAGGAGGAGATGTCGAAGTTGCTCGAAGGCGTGTATCGACGCGATGGAATGGCGTTAGGACCGCCGGGATTGCATGAGATCGATGGTGTTTTGCTTGTGGCGGCATGGTTCCGCCGCCGTCCTGAGGAGCGACTGCGGGTTGTGGCGAGTTGAAACTCGACAAGCTAGGTCGCCTTGATTTCTTCGGGACTTGCGCCAACCGACAAAGAGATCTTTCCCCATTCGTCGGGAGAAAGATTTTGTACCAACACCGACCAGATCAAGTCGTTTTTTTCCTTCATCCGCCGGCCATCGAACTTACGACTGACGATGACGACGTGGATACTATCATCCGATCCGTCCGAGACGTCTACCAGAGCCTCCCTATCCTTGAAGTAGACGCCCTTCAATACATTGTGAACTTTCTGTTTCAATTGGCTGTCCGCCATGTTGGTTCCCTTAGCGGAAGTGCCAACGCCGCCGCGTTGCACCGATTTTTCCCAGTGCAGCACGGCGGCGTTGGTAAACCAAGCCGCTTGCGGCTTAGTACATATCGTCGTAGCCGCCGCCGCCACCGGCCGGCTTCTTTTCGTCTTTGGGCATATCGGCCACCAGTGCATCGCTGGTCAACAACAACGTGGCCACGCTGGCCGCGTTCTGGAGTGCCGAACGCACCACCTTCGTCGGATCGATGATGCCTTCCTTGACCATATCGCAGTAGCGATCGAGCCGGGCATCGTAACCCTGATTGGTGTCCTTGTTGTCCAGCACTTTGTTCATGACCACCGCGCCGTCTTCGCCGGCGTTCTCGGCAATCTGCTGGATCGGCGCACGGCAGGCCCGCACGACGATGTTGTAACCAATCTCCTCATCGTGCGACAAATCCTTCGGTGCCTTCAGGCCGGACGACGCACGCAACAGCGCGACGCCGCCGCCGGGCAATACGCCTTCCTGAGCGGCCGCGCGCGTGGCGTGCATGGCATCCTCAACGCGGGCCTTCTTCTCCTTCATCTCGCTCTCGGTGGCCGCACCGACATTGATCTTGGCCACGCCGCCTGACAGCTTGGCGATGCGCTCGCTCAGCTTTTCCTTGTCGTAATCGCTGGTCGATTTCTCCAGCTCGCGCTGGATCGCCTGAATGCGAGCCTGAATCGCCTGCTTCTTGCCGGCCCCTTCGATGATCGTCGTGTTGTCCTTGTCGATCTTGACCTTCTTGGCCCGGCCCAACTGGTTCAGCCCGACCGATTCCAACTGAATGCCGAGATCCTCGAAGACGGCTTGACCGCCGGTTAGGACGGCGATGTCTTCGAGCATGGCCTTACGGCGGTCACCGTAACCGGGTGCCTTGACCGCGGCGCATTTGAAGGTGCCGCGCAGCTTGTTGATGACCAACGTGGCCAACGCTTCGCCGTCCACTTCCTCGGCGAGAATGAGGATCGGCTTGCCCTGGTTGAGAACCTTTTCCAGCACCGGCACGAGATCCTTGTTGCTGGAAACTTTCTTCTCGTAGATGAGGATGTACGGGTCTTCGAGTTCGCACTCCATCTTCTGCGGATCGGTGACGAAGTACGGCGACAGGTAGCCGCGATCGAACTGCATGCCCTCGACGAACTCGTGAGCCGTCTGCAGTGCCTTGCCTTCCTCGACGGTGATGACGCCGTCTTTGCCGACCTTGTCCATCGCCTCGGCGATGATCTTGCCGATCTCGCGGTCGTTGTTGGACGCGACCGAAGCGACGTTCTCCATGTCCTTCTTGGTTTTCACGTCGATCTTCATGGACTGAAGCTTGGCGACGATGTCGTCCACAGCCTTCTCGATGCCGCGTTTCATGAGCATCGGATTGGCACCGGAGACGACGGCGCGGAGTCCCTCGTTGAAAATGGCCTCGGCCATGACCGTGGCGGTGGTGGTGCCGTCACCGGCCACGTCGCTGGTCTTGCTGGCCACTTCCTTGACCATGCTGGCGCCCATGTTCTCGTACTTGTCGGCCAGCTCGATCTCCTTGGCGACGGTGACGCCGTCCTTGGTGACCGTCGGCGAGCCGAAGCTTTTCTGCAGGATGACATTGCGGCCCTTGGGGCCGAGCGTCACCTTAACGGCGCGGGCGAGCTTGGCGATGCCCCGCCGCATGGCTTCCCGTGCTTCCTGATCGAACGCAATCTGCTTTGCAGCCATCTTGCCTCCCGTTGGGTAATGTCAAATCAGTGTTCAGTTTTCAGTGTTCAGTTTTCAGCGTGTCATTTTCGCGTCACGGCTAAACGAGGATTACTCATCCACCACAGCCAAAACGTCTTCCTCACGCATAAGGAGAACATCTTCCCCCTGAGCCTGCTTGAATTCGTCGCCGGCCCAGTTGGTGAACAGCACAATGTCGCCCTCCTTGATCTGAAGGGGCTGATGTTTGCCGTTTTTGTCGAGTCGGCCCGGACCGACGTGCAGAACTTTGCCTTTTTGCGGTTTGTTCTTGGCGGAGTCCGGCAGAATAATGCCGCCCGCTGTTTTTTCCTGCGCCTCGAAACGCCGAATCACAATCCGGTCGCCCAGCGGTTTGATCTTCATGACCTTCTCCCGAAGTCGATGCAATAACGAATCCACCGTGTGCGAAGGCGGAATGCAAGTATCGTGCCCGAACGATCTATCGAACGGAAGTGTAATTACTGCAAAATGTTGCGATTAATATGGTGAAACAGCTCGATGGTCGCCTTCCTGCCAAGTTTGCACAGGAAGAGGATGCGGTCTGTCGGAATGGCAGGAAGCAGGGGACAAGCGCGCCAGTTGCTATTCTTCGATTTCGCGGGCGGCTTTGCGCGCGATGACGACGTGCAAACTCATGCCTTCTTGACTTTCTTCTTTTGTCCGAGCGATTCAAGAAACTCCCGTGCTGGCACCGTCCGGCCGGCATCGGCGTCGGCCCTGGCCTCGCGCAGAAACTCCATCATCTCAGCCTTTTCCGCGAGGGTCAGCAGACGCTGATAGGCGGCGGCATCCTGGACGACGATCTCGGCCTTACCGTTGACGGTTAGCACAAGGGGATTGCCGGATTCCTTCAACTGCTTCATTGCATCGACAGTGTTTCGCTTGAATTGGGAAAGGCTCTGAATGTCTTTGGCGATGTCGAACATGGCTTCTCCCTTGTCGTCAAATTTGCATCTAATTACATGCTACCATGAGAGCGAATCTTCGGCCATAGGAGGGGAGAACTAGGTTTTTCCGTTGTTCGATGCAGCCGGATGAGATAGTTTTATCAGATGTATCTCTTCGGTTGCTAAGAGACACTCTCATGTTCGAGCCTACGCATTTCCAACTTGTGATCCAAGTCGAACTCGCCCAGACTAGGTACATCATCCTAGAAAATGTTTCTTTCCAACAGAAAGTCGCCGCCGTCATCCAGGAGGCGTTACGTCAGCTCGGCCAACCGTCTGAGGAGGTGGGGTGGTGTCTGGTCTATCGTGGCACGGTACTGTCTCCCGATGTGGAGGTCGGTTTTTCCTTATCCGCTACCATTGAACCCCTGGAATTGATCCTTCGACGAGCCACGTTGGAAATCGAAGCGGAAGAAGAGGCCGTTCATCGGAACTCGGCGGAGGACTGCATCGAGCCAGCGCCAGCGGAGGAAGACGGCATTAGAGTCCACCGCGACAACCCGCCAGACGGCATCCGCATTGAGCCAGCCCCGGCGGATGAAGACGAACTTAGCTTTTGTATCGACTTTGCAGAGCCAGCGTTGGGCGAAGCCGACACCGATCTGGAGAGTTCGGAATTCGAGTTGTCTCTGGAGTGCGAGGAGGCGAACGGCGAAGCTCTCAGCGAGGATGTGGACCAGGAACTGGAGTCGGAAGAAGAAGCTGACGGTGACGTGGCGGCCTGTGAGAAGGAGGCCTGCCAGGAGGATTGCACTGTCCAGCGACATCCTGCGGGAGCGGTGGCTGCGGACCAAAGAGCAAGAGACGACGCACAGGGAAAGGCTAGGAGGGGCGCTCGCCGGCGAGCGACGGTTCGTTACTATAGCCGCATGAACCCCGAGCGGGTCTACCCCCTTTTGGTCCTCATCACAAGGGACATGGTGGAGAAAGTCCAGAAAAAGGACACGGATCAGCGGTCGAGCAGCCCGTTCAAGGTCGATACCGATGTGCCTGTTGAAGTCGAGCCCGTGCTGCCCGGCTGCTCCTGCCATCCCCCCAAGATCGTAACTCGGCTGAGCAAACGCGACCTAACCCTGACCTTCCGTGTAGTCCCGCAGGTGCTTGGACGGGTAGACGGGGCGGTCGTCTCGATTCGCCAAAATCACGCCTCCCTCGCTGAGGTCGAGTTGGAAGTGAAGGTGGTTCAGCGAACCTGGGTGGCTCTCTCGGTCGCGCTGACATTCCTGCTGCCGGGCCTATCCGCGATCCTCAAGCACTTCGGCCTGGACTTCGAGACTCAAACGCAGCAGGGCTTCAGCCTTTACTTGGCCACCGCACGCTTGATGTTCGACAAAGTCTCGCCCTTCGGCCTGACTGCGATCCTCGGGCTCGGCACGGGTCTGCTGTGGTGGTTAACGCGACCCCGACTCCGGGACGCCTTCTGGGAGATGAACACAGTTGGCCCAGAAGAGAGACTCAAGCGGATCGCGGCGTTCGTGGAGTCCGACCCGAAACGTGCGGCTGGCGAGTTGATGGAGTTGCTGAGCGAGTTCCCGAACTACCAGCCTGTCTGTCTCTTCTACGCGGAGTGGCACTACCGACTTAGGAACTACAAGGCGGCCCTGACGGGTTATGCCAAGGCGTTCCGACTGGGCGTCGCCCAGGCAAGTCACTACTTCAGGGCCTCTCAAGCTGCGTCCCAGCTGGGGCAGAATAAACGGGCGATACAGATCCTTGAGGAGGCAGACCGAGTGCTCCCCTCCGGCCAGATGACCGGAGTGATGCTTTTCAACACGGCCTGTTACCACGTTCGCCTGGGCAATCCGGACAAGGCAATGGCCTGTCTGACGAGAGCTATTAAGGCCGGCTACCGCAAGCTGGAGTCGTTCCTGAAGGATCCTGATCTGAAACCTCTACGGCCACGCCTGGATTTCAAGCAGATGGTGGACAGGCTGAAAAAAGCAACGAAAAGCTAACCTACAAAACAGGTATCCGGGCCTGTTGATCGGTGCATCAGGTCAAGCCTACTCAGCAAGTTCCAAAAGGAAGGTCGTCTCGCCGTTCTGCCTCTCGCCATTGACATTGACGACTGTGAGGGCTTCTCCATCGACATTCGCCCAGACAATCTCGATCGGCGGATGGCTCCCGAGCCGAGCCGCGATCCTTCCCCACATGGCAGCCAGGTAGTTGTGAAGAGAGTCCTGGTAGTAAGCGAGCGGGTTAGCATCTCTCGCCTGCTTGGACTTCGGGCACGGCGGGTAGTCAGGATAGGAATACCAAGGATAGTTCCTCACGCTGCGATTCACGAGGGATGAAACGAGCAACCAATACCGAGGTAGACCGGCCGGACTCTTTTCGTATTCCAGTATCGCTCTCTCAAAATGAACCAAATCTTTCTCCATCAGCCGTTCGTCGGAAGAATTGGTGCTTTCATACTCGATGATCCCGATTGTTTGGTCGCTCTCATCTACTATGCACAAATCTGGTCGGAAATAACGACCCCATTTCACCTCGACCATCGGGACACAAGGTCGGCTGACGGAACGGACCAGCGCGCCGAACATCCGGGCATGCAGCCAGGAATATCGATTCCAACTACCGTCCAAGAAATAAGCCCACTTCATCAGCCTCCTAGCTGCTAAGTCGTTGATCTCGACAGCAAAGTTGCCAAGAAACCTGTCCAGGTTCATGAGCTGGCCTCCACAAACGCGACACCGACGAACGAGTTGGCCATGTGCCAGAATGTCCGCATGTGCAATTCGTCATTTACCGATCACTCCTCCCTGCTCCAGCGCACGATCAATGCGAGTCAGACAGCGCTCGCGGCCCAGCAGTGCCAGCGTCTCGTAGGTACTGAACCCAATGCTCTTGCCGGTGACGGCCACGCGCAACGGTTGATTGATGTCGTTGAGCTTGACGCCCTCGGATTGGGCAAACTCCTGCACCAACGTCTCCAGCGCTTTCGCCTCAAACGTCACCGCTGCCAGGCGCTCGCGTGCCTTACGCAGCAGTGCATTCGCTTCGGGTTTGCGGACGTGCTGATTGAAGGCTTTCTGGTCGTAGACCAACTGCTCATCCGCGACGAAGAACGCGGCATAGTCGAGAATGTCGCCGGCTACCTTGATGCGTTCGCCGGCGGCGCGGACGATGTCGGTTACGCGTGTCACCATGTCGGCGGGCGTCGGGGCCGGGATCAGGCCAGCCTTTTGCAGAAACGGCAGCACCATCTCTGTCTTTGGCTCGACCGGCAAGGCGATCATGTAGCGCTCCTGGAAGGCACGCAGTTTCTTGACATCGAAACTGGCCGCCGCCTTGTTGACGCGCTCCAGCGAGAATTGCGCGATCATCTCCTGACGGCTGAATATCTCCGTCTTGTCGTCGAGCGACCAGCCGAGGAGCAGCAGATAATTGACGATGGCATCGGGTAGGTAGCCGACTTCGCGGTAAAAATCGACGATGACCGGATTGAACGTCTCGGCCGTCATCGTCAGTCCGATAGCAGCGGCAATGGCCTGGCCGTGTTCGCACGCCGCGCGGAAATCGGGATTTTTGAGATACTGCGCCAGCTTACGTTTGCTCAGTTTGTTCTTGCTGCCCGGCTCGGCCACGAAGGGAAGATGGGCATATTCGGGCAATTCGTAACCCAGTCCCTGCGCGATGAAGATTTGTCGCGGCGTGTTCGATAGATGCTCCTCGGCGCGGATGACGTGCGTGATGCGCATGTCGTGGTCATCAACGACATTAGCGAGGTTATAAAGGCATGAACCATCGGCACGCTGAATGACGTGATCGGCCTCGTTGGTCCATTCGACCGTCATGGCGCTGCGTATGTGGTCGTGAAAACGGCAGGCACCCTCGCGCGGCATGGCAAGACGCACGACGCTCTTGCGGCCCTCCGACTCGAAGCGGGCACGGTCGGCGGGCGTCTCGGCCCTCCAGCGACGGCTATACAGAAACGGGCGTTTCTCTTTCTCCGCCGCCTCGCGCTCGGCCTTCAGTTCCTCGGCCGTGGCGTAATCGTGATAGGCCAGTCCCTTGTCGAGCAACGTCTTCACGGCCGCTTGATAGCGATCCAGACGCTCGGACTGATAGTAGGGGCCGCAGGGACCGCCGACCTCAGCGCCCTCGTCCCAGTCGATGCCGAGCCAGCGGAAACCGTCGAGAATCGGTTGCAGCGCTTCGGGCTGATTGCGTCCCTGATCGGTATCGTCGATGCGCAGGATGAACTGACCACCGTGGCGACGGGCGAACAGCCAGTTGAACAACGCCGTACGGACGCCGCCAATGTGCAGATAACCCGTGGGACTAGGTGCGAAGCGTGTGCGAACTGTCATGAATCGTTCCGTTAGCCAGGCCGATGCGAGTGCCACTCAAGACGGCACTCCGAACACTTGAGCGCCTTGTAGACATTGTAATAACTGGTGTAGCCGGTACTCGTGTCGGTTTTGGTAATCGTCATCTCATCGTGAATGTTGGCGTGTTGTCGGCACACACCCCGACCGCAGGCGGCGCAAACGCCGCGCGCGTCTTGCTCACAAAACCAGCATTTCATGGAAGAAATCTCCGTGGAGAAGGCGAACGGCCAGTGTAAGCGCAATACCGTTTACGTTTGGCGAAACGTAAACGGTATTGCGCTTACACCGGCCGTTCGCCCGGATGCGAGCGACTGCTTGGTTTGCCGAACCCTTTGAATCCACGCCGTCTTTGCGCGCTGTAACGCGCCAGCGCTTCCTCGATGATTGGCAACGTCGGTCCCGCCGGCTGCATTTCGTCCACCTCAACCGCCTTGCCTTCCAACAGCTTGTAATCCTGGAAGAAGCGGCGCAGCATGGTCAGCCGATGGACCGGCAATTCCTTGGCCTCGCGGAAACCATTATATTCGGGATCGTTGACGGCCACGGCCAGGATCTTGTGATCCTTCTTGCCGCTGTCGATCATCGTCATCAAGCCAATGGCCCGCGCATGCACCAGCGTCAACGGAGCCACCGCTTCCTGACAGAGAACGAGAACGTCGAGCGGATCATCGTCCTCGGCGAGCGTTTGCGGAATGAAACCGTAGTTGGCCGGATAGTACACCGCCGAATACAAGATACGGTCCAGCCGCAACATGCCCGTTTCCTTGTCCAGTTCGTACTTGACGCTGGACCCCATCGGGATTTCGATGACGGCGGTGAACTCATCGGGCAAATGCTCGCCCGGCGTCACATCGTGCCATGCGTGAGTCATAGTTTGGGGCGGAAAAATTCCGCCGTCCTCCGCTGTAAGTTTTTTGTTTTCAACAACTTAAGCCTTCGTTTCTTGGTGTCAGTTTGGGTATTAATTGAGGCGTCAAAGTCGGGTGCCAATTCGGTACACTCTGGCATTCTACCCGCCACCATAGAGATCGCATAGAACCGCCGCATAAAACGCATTAGAGACTCCTAATATAACCAAAATCTCGAAATGAATATCATCGGCGGGCTGGCCGCTGGCGTTATGACGGGTTTTGTGAAAAAAGTGACCTTCTTGGTCAAATTATCGACGTGTTCTCACTTTTGAGAATCATGGCTTTTTTGCGTTACTTCCGCGTCTCAATTGAAGAGGGTGTTCTCAGGGAGAGCATGATCGCTGAAAAGAAAGAGGCACTAGCGAGGGAATGAACGCCATTCGTCCGCAACTTCGCAAAGAGATCATCCCTCATCAAAGACAAGTCCGCCGCTGAATCGGCGGCGATGAATGCCCTGCGCCGTGCCCTTGACGTATGGTCCCACACCGAAAACCTTGAGCGGTTCCTGAAACGATAAGCATTACCGAGAACCCTACCCTTGAATAGGATCTTTGATGGACGAACGTATCCGTTCACGGGCAAAGATTGACAAGCGCAGAGATAGGAGCCGAGATCGCTCAACAGCCGAAGCCTGGGCTTCGTCATAGAATGGCACGAAGACAAGACTGTTACCTGTGGACAGGATAACTCCCCAGTGTACGACTGCCACAATATACCAGCAGAATCAAGAGCGGAAGACCGGCCAAAGCTGGCAGGTTGAGGGCGAATCCTATGGGCGCAATTCGTCTACTCAAATTCTTGGCTAAGGCATTCGTCACAACACTAGGAATATTGTATATCGCCGTCATGGTTCCATTGGTGTATCAGGAGACACGTCTTTATACCGACCCCAAGTTTGAGGGTTTCTGGGATGAGGTTGAAGCGTATCATCTGAAACGGGACTCAAGGAAAACAATCAGGGAACTGTCTCACCGATACGGAACGGTAACCGTGAATACTTACATCGAGGAGTCAGGAGGACTTGCTGTATTGTACATTCCCAATGAAGACGCTCTTTTCGCCACCTCAATGGGCATCTTACTGAGGGAAAAAGATAAGTACGGGCATCGACCCTCTCTGTTGAGCTGGGGATTCGCTCTAGTCTTCCTCTGCGGCCCCATTTTCGTGGCCGCTCGTCAAATCCAGCGGTTCCTCACAAGAATCGTTTGTCTCAGTGGTGCCGCCCGCGAAGCACGAAAAGACTATTTCGCTGCGAGCGATGATCGCCGTCCTATAGCAACATCAATAGCCTTTGGCCTAGCCCTCGGCTTGAGCATAGTGAACGCATGGACAAAGTTGACGCCTGAGCTAACACAGGCGGGGATAACATTTTTGGATCTTACCTTTGTGCAACTTATGCTTGCTTATTTCGGAGGACTGTGGATTCGGATTGTCTCCTATGTCGTGGACGCCGCATTCCTTGCAGTCGGAGTAAACCCTCACCTTTCCCTTTGGGACGATATAATTACCTTGATGGCGATTAGCCCCGTCCTTTGGGGTATATACCATAATTCGATGCTGACGATTGCATCAAACGTAGCCATCGGTATCACGGAAGGACTTTTTGTGAAGTGGTCCTGTGCGAAGTCACTCCACAGAAAAGATAGCGTTGCCAACACTCGGCCAACGCTAAGATCGAGTTAGCAAGAAACGCTGCTCGTAGCGCTGGATCAAGCACGGATAGCAGTTGGGCAGCGAGCATCGCTCGCTACGTCTTCCAGGGGCTTTTTCGAGTCCGGCGCACTGGCACGCTCGCGGTGTCAAGCTCCGTCCTCTTTGCCCTCCAGCACAAGTTAGCTTGCTCGCGGCTACCCTCTTTTGTCGGCGGTGCCGAGTGTATTGCAGGCGATGGTATATCGCTTGCCCCTGTACGTCTTCACCCAGGCCCCCGCGCCCCGTCCCAACTCATCTCATACGCTCGCGGCATCGCGGAATACTCCCGAAAGGCGTGTCATAATCTCCGTCTTCCAGGGGAGCCTATTCCAGTCGGGTGTCAATTTAGGTGTTAAAAAGGGGTGATATTCGGTACACGATTGACACCCGTAACCCATGCTTTCCCGGAAAAACGCATGTGCAGGCATGCCTGAGTCATGCTGACAAACCTGTTTGTGGGTGCTAAAATTCGTACTCTCAGTGTACAGACTGGAGGCGCGGGCGGCTTTGTTTAGCTTCGACGCGCGGCGGAGCTTGGGTTTACGTTTCGCGGAATGTAAACTCACGCTCCGCCGTGTGTCCAGGCGAAGCAGGGAGCGCTAAATCGCCCCATTCTCCATAGAAATAGACGTGACAGCAGAGCGTGGGTTCGGCTACAGTCAGAGCCACCCCGCCGCTGTCGCTTTGGAGAACCTCACGGATGCGATTTAGCTTGATCCCCCGCGAGATGAAGTTCTTCGACATGTTCGATGAGGCGTCCGCCTTGCTCAACCGAGCCGCGGACAAGTTCCTCGCCATGGTCACGCAATTCGACCGGCTCATGGAACGCAGCAACGAAATCAAGGAGGAAGAACATGCCTGCGACGTGGTGGTCGAGCGTATCATCAAGGCGCTGGACCGCACGTTCATCACGCCGATGGACCGCGAGGACATCCACACGCTGGCGACCCGGCTCGATGATGTCGTGGACAACATGGAAGAGACGGCCCATCGTTTCGTGACGTTCCGCATCGAGAAGCCGACGCCGTCCGCTGAGGCCATGGCGCGGATCATTCACGAATGTTGTGTCCATCTGGCCGAGGCCATTCGCTTGTGCCGGAACATGAAAGACATTGAAGGCATTCAGACCCGCCTGCGCGAAATCAGCCGATTGGAGAACGAAGCGGATCGCATTTATCGCGAAAGCGATGGCGCGTTATTCGCCAATCCGCCGGATATTCTGCTGCTCATCAAATGGCGCGAGCTGTATGGCTGGCTGGAGGAGACGGTCGATGCCTGCAAGACGCTGGCCATGATTATCTCCGAGATTGTCATCAAGGGGAGCTGACATGCACTTTTTCCAGAGCGCCGCCGAGCACCTGGGAACGGTGCCCTGGGGCCAGCTCTCACTTGCGGTTTGGCTGCTGATCGCCCTGGCGCTGTTGTTCGACTTCCTCAACGGCTTTCACGACTCGGCCAACTCTGTGGCCACCATCGTATCGACGCGCGTACTCAGTCCGCAAACGGCCGTGCTATGGGCCGCATTCTTCAACTTCGTCGCCTTCCTGCTGTTCCACCTCAAGGTGGCGGCGACGATGGGCAAGGACATCATCGATCCGACCATCGTCAACAATCAGGTGATCGCGGCCACGCTGATCGCCGCGTGTTTCTGGGACATTCTCACTTGGTATTGGGGATTGCCCACCAGTTCATCGCATGCCCTGATTGGCGGCCTGGTTGGTGCGGGAATTGCTCAAGCGCGAGGCATCAGTGCCTTGAAATGGGACGGCATCGGCAAGACGGTGGTGTTCATCGTGTTGGCTCCGCTCATTGGCATGATTATCGGATTGCTCATCGCTTTGGCGGTGGCCTGGCTGTTTCGCCGGGCGTCGCCGCGGCGGGTGGACAAGCTGTTTCGTCGCGGCCAATTGCTGTCGGCGTCGCTGTACAGTCTCGGTCACGGCGGCAACGATGCCCAAAAGACGATGGGCATTATCTTCCTTCTGCTGATCGTGGCCAGTCAGGGCAACAGTTCCTTCGCCACGCCGACCGAGGTGCCGACGGAGGTGGTGTTGGCCTGTCACACGGCGATGGGCCTGGGTACACTGTTCGGCGGTTGGCGGATCGTCAAGACAATGGGCCAGCGCATCATTCGCTTGCGTCCGGTGGATGGCTTCTGTGCCGAAACAGGGGCGGCGGTGACGCTGGGTCTAACCGTCTTCGGCGGCGTGCCGGTCAGCACGACGCACACCATTACCGGAGCGATCGTCGGTGTCGGCTCGCTGAAGCGTCTCAGCGCGGTGCGTTGGGGCGTGGCCGGCCGCGTCGTGTGGGCGTGGATTCTGACCATTCCAGGAACCGCTATCGTTTCCATGATATGTTGGTGGTTGCTGTCCTTGTTTAGTTAGCGGCAGTTCGGCCGCTTGCGGCTTAGCGCTCTACAAACGCTAAGCCGCAAGCGGCTTGCAATTAGCGCCATGCTTTCGCGCAACGACGCGCGAACGGAGTAAATCATGGAGTCCTCTTGTCTGCCTCAGCAGTCCGAAAATCGCCTCACATTCGCTCCCGGTGATGGATTTCACGCGGCGATTCGACAACGCATCGATGACTATTTTCGCCGCACGGGCCGGCGTCAGCGCGATTGCCCAGAGATGTACCGCAAACTGGCGATCATCCTCACCTGGTTCGCCGTGTCTTATGCGCTGCTCGTGTTCGTGGCCACCGTCTGGTGGCAGGCCGTGCCGCTGGCTTTCGCGTTGGGCGTGGCAATGGCGGCGATCGGCTTCAACGTCCAGCACGACGGCGGACACCATGCCGTCTCCGATCATCTGTGGATCAACAAGTTGATGGCCATGAGCCTGGATATGGTCGGCGGCAGCTCCTATGTCTGGCACTGGAAACACGGCGTCCTTCATCACACGTATGTCAACATCCTGGGGCATGACGACGACATTGATCTCGGCTTCCTCGCTCGCCTGACGCCCCACCGCAAGCGACTCAAGATTCATCGTTTCCAGCATTGGTATATGTGGGCGCTCTACGGCATGGTGGCGATGAAGTGGCAACTCTTCGACGATTTTCGCAACGTCCTGACCGGCCGCATTGGCACCTCACGGCTGCCGCGGCCGCGCGGCTGGGATCTTGTCACCTTCTTGATGGGCAAGGTGGTGTTTCTCACGTTGGCGTTCGGCGTGCCGATGCTGCTGCATCGCTGGTGGGTCGTGTGCCTGTTTTACATCGGGGTTTCGTGTGTGACGGGGATTGTCCTGGGCGTGGTGTTTCAACTGGCCCACTGTGTGGGAGAGGCTGAGTTTCCCTTACCGCAAGGCGAGCCGGCCCGCATCGACAACGGTTGGGCGGTGCATCAAGTGCAAACGACCGTGAACTTCGCCCGCACGAGCCGGCTGGCCGCCTGGATGCTCGGCGGATTGAACTTTCAGATTGAACACCATCTCTTCCCGCGCATTTGCCATGTCAATTATCCGGAATTATCGCGCGTGGTCGAGCAGACATGCCGCGAGTTCGGCGTGCGCTATGCCGAACACAAGACCTTCTGGGGAGGACTCGCCGCCCATTATCGCTGGTTGCGCGAATTGGGACGCCCCCTTCGCGCATGAGCGGTCAATCTTTTGGCTGCTCGACCGCGCGGGCGATGGTAGCCAGCAGATCCTCGACCGCTGGCCGATCGGTCGGCTCGGCGCTGCGGTGGACGTACACCAATCGACGGCGTTCATCGAGTATGAAGTCGCCGCCCAGTTGCAGGACATCAGCACCCTCTTGCTTTCGCTTGGGCATCCAGCCACGCAGCATCAAACGCAGATAGCGTCCCACGACACCGCCTCGCAACAGCGTTCGCCAGGTAGTACGTTCCAGGCCGAACGCCTGATACGCCGTGCGCGATGGATCGGCGACCACGGGGAACGGCAGCGCTTGCTCGCGCAGGTAGAGCGCCAACTGCGCCGGCTGCGCGAAACTGACGACCAGCACTTCGCCCCCCATGCGGCGAATGTCGTCGTAGCGGCTCTGCACCTCGCCGAGGTGCGCGCGACAGGGGATTCAGCCCAGGTGACGCAGAAAGATCAAGACGAGGATTTTATCGCCGAACTCCGAGAGCGCGACGGAACTGCCGTCGGAGCGCAGGAAGGTAAAATGGTCCACGGAGTCGCCGATATGTAAGGCCATGTTTATCTCTTTCTCTCGGACCATCCTCTGGCCGAGTGGCGCGGGTTTTCGTTGAATGCCGCTGAGGGTTGCTTTACATTCCACGCTGACGACGGCGAGAGGCCAAGCTTTCAACAACTGCTTCGAGGAGATATTCATGGCACATGGGGGAACATCGTCCGGGACATCGCTGGCACCGCCGTTGCAGATGGGACCACGTTTGAATCTATCGGTGATGATGTTCCTCGAATTCGCCATCTGGGGCGCATGGTTTTCCGTGCTGGGCAATCGTCTGGCGGCGATGGGACTTTCGGACTCCATTGGCCGCATTTTCGGCACGATGGCGCTGGGCACGATCGTCGCGCCGCTATTCATCGGTCAGGTCGCGGATCGCTATTTCAGTAGTGAAAAACTCATGGCGATTCTTCATCTGATTGGCGCTGCCCTGCTGTACTGGATGGCGAGCATTCCGCCGGTCGTGGAACACAACCCAACACTTGTGGCGGCCACGGCTTCCAAATTCTATTGGATCGCTCTGGCCTACGCCCTCATCTATTCGCCGACCTTAGCTCTATCAAATTCCATCGCCTTCACCCATGTTCCCGACGGCACCCGCGATTTTCCCGGCATTCGCGTACTCGGCACCATTGGCTGGATCGCCGCCGGCATGACCGTCGGTTTCATTCTGCCGATAGCATTCGGCGATTCCAAACTATCCAATGGTCCGCTGTTGCTGGCTGCCGGCTTGTCGGCGTTGTTGGGCCTCTACAGTTTCTTCCTGCCTCACACGCCGCCCAAAGGGAAGGCCGGCGATGCGCTACCGTTTCTACGGGCGCTGCGTCTGTTGAAAGAACCGTCGTTCGCCGTCTTCTTCGGCGTGTCGTTTATCATCACGATCGTGCTGGCTTTCTACTACAATTACACGGGGCTTTATCTTGGAAAACACCTCAATGTTCACGATGTCGCCTCAACCATGACCATTGGCCAGTGGTCGGAAATGCTGCTGTTGCCGCTGCTGCCGCTGTTTCTGCGCCGCTTCGGTATGAAGTGGGTGCTGGCGATGGGCATGTTGGCCTGGGGGCTGCGCTACGGCATTTTCGCCTGGGGCGGCAGCTATGCGGTTGGCGCCTTCTATTGGCCTGTGATTATCTGTCTGACCTTGCATGGCGTTTGCTACGACTTCTTCTTCGCGGCCGGCTTCATCCACGTCGATAACGAGTCGCCCTCGGACATCAAGGGCAGCGCCCAGGCTTTGTTTGTCTTTTTGACCTATGGCCTGGCGATGTGGCTGGGCAGCGAATTATCCAATGTTGTGTTTGACCGCAACACACACCTGGAGCCGTCCCAGATTGAGAGCAAGGCGTTGACCGTCACCGATTGGACCTTGGCGAAAGGTTGGATTGAGTATCAGATCACCAGCGCGACGAGCGGTAAGGAGCCGGTTACCGACTGGACGCGCTTCTGGGCCGTGCCGAGTATCGGCGTCTTGATCGCTCTGGTTCTGTTCGTTTTGTTCTTCCGCATGCGCTCGCGCCAAGCAGCGCTTCCATCGCAAGAAGGATGGAAGTCGCCGCACCAACCTCATATCGAGTCGGGAGAGGTTGGCGTGGATCTCTAAACGAAGACGATACTAGCCCGAAGCGCCAGCGACGGGGCACAGCGTCGCTGGCGCTTCGGGCTGTTGATGGGGCTTGTCGCGCTGCCATCGATCTGCTTTCCTGGTTGTATCCTCGCACCCCAGGGAAGAGAACGCACATGCGGACCCAGATACGAATCGTCGCCGGCTCTCTACGCGGACGCAAACTCGCTTGCAACGTCGATGTCAACCTCCGGCCGACGCCGCAGCGCGTGCGCGAAGCGCTGTTCAGCATCCTCGGCAACGCTGTGCCGGATCGACCATTCTTCGATGTCTTCGCCGGTACCGGCGTCGTTGGACTCGAAGCCCTCAGCCGCGGCGCTTCCTCCCTCACCTTCGTCGAACGTGATTTTCGGCTCATCGCGGATCTGGATCGCCATATCCGCGCGTTCGAGGTCGGCGATCGCGCCCGCATCGCGCGCATCGACGTATACCGTTGGGCCGAACGCTGGCAGCCGCCGGACGAACCCGTCACCGTCTTTCTGAGTCCTCCCTTCGCCGACTTCGAGCGCCGTCTCGACGATCTATTAAACGTGGTGACGCAGATGCAAGAGAAGGTCCAGCCCGGCTCGGTGATCGTCTTGCAATCGGAAAGCACCGCGACGCTGGACGAACTGCCGGTTCGCGCCGAGTGGGACGAACGCCGCTATGGTCGCAATGTGCTATTGATCTGGGTCAAGGAAACGCCTCCCTCCAAGAATCCGTAGCCCACTCTGCCAGCCCGCAGCGCCAGCAAGAGAATGTCCCTTGCTGGCGCTGCGGGCTGGCAGAGCGCGAAGGAACCTCCGCATGACCACCGCGCCAAGCGAACGCGACTTCGCCATTGAGGTGGTTCGTCGCCTGCGCGATGCCGGTTATGAAGCGCTGTGGGCCGGCGGTTGCGTCCGCGATGAGCTGCTCGGCCTGATTCCCAAGGATTACGATGTCGCCACCGCTGCCCATCCCGATGAGGTGTGCCGGCTGTTTCGCCGCACCATCGCCATCGGCAAAAGTTACGGCGTCATCGAGGTGCTTGGCCCGCGCACGCCGGCGGGACCGCTCAAAGTCCAAGTCGCCACCTTTCGCTCCGATGTTTCCTACAGCGATGGCCGGCATCCTGATGCGGTCGTGTTCTCGTCGGCGCGCGAGGATGCCTTGCGCCGCGACTTCACCATCAACGGCATGTTTTTCGATCCGCTGAAAAATCGGCTGATCGATTACGTCGGCGGTCAAGATGATCTGCGCGCTCGCATCCTCCGCGCTATCGGCGAGCCGGCGCATCGCTTCGATGAGGACAAGCTGCGCATGCTGCGGGCGGCGCGCATGGCAACGCGCTTCGAGTTGGAGATTGAGCCAGCGACGGCGGAAGCGATCCGCGCGATGGCGGCGCGAATTGCCGTTGTCAGCGCCGAGCGTGTGGCGGAAGAACTGCGCAAGATGCTCGTCGATCCACACCGAGCGCGTGGCATGCGTTTGTTCATGGACCTGGGGCTGGCGCAACCGATCCTGCCGGAACTGCTGCCGATGCGAGGATTGCCGCAAGGATTGCCACACCCGGATGCGCCTGCGCTGCCGCCACCGGGACAACCCGGTCCCGCGCCGGCCAACGGCGAAATCGATTTGTGGGAACACGTCCTGCGCGTTCTTGATCATTTGGGATCTTCACCATCGTTTAATTTGGCGATGGCCGCGCTATTGCACGATGTCGGTAAGCCGCGCACCGTGGGCCGGACACCGGAGCGTTACACGTTCTACTCGCACGAACACGTCGGCCGGCGCATGGCCGGCGACATTGCCGAGCGGTTGAAACTGTCCAACGATGAGCAGCAGCGCATCGAGTGGCTGGTCGAGAAGCATCAGATTTTGTGCGACGTGCGCCAGATGCGCACGAGCAAACTAAAGACGCTGCTGATTCATCCGGGCATCGATGAACTGCTGGAATTGCACCGCGCCGACGCGGTGGCCAGCGACCGCGACACAGCCCACGTCGAATACTGCCGGCAGTTGTTACGCGAATGGTCGAGGGATGATCTCGATCCTTCGCGGTTGATAACGGGCCATGATTTGACGCGCGCCGGTCTCGAACCGGGACCGATCTTCAAGAAACTGCTCGACGCCGTGCGCGAGGCGCAGCTGGATGGAACCATCGCCACGTCGAAAGAGGCGTGGGAGTTGGTGGATCGCCTGCGCGCCGAGCAAACCTAGTGGGTCGTCAATCTTCGATTGACGGGTTGGGCGGTCTTCCCTTTCTTGAGTATCAGGGGAATGTACGACCTCAAGAACAGGAGTTCCGCTGTGGACAAGTACCGGGTTACCTTGGA
>Ga0134126_10000553_pt1 | contig 47734 bp, 89 predicted proteins | sample KB31752_FD_96881 | JGI IMG/M metagenome (GOLD analysis project Ga0134126, IMG submission 96881) | Terrestrial soil microbial communities with excess Nitrogen fertilizer from Kellogg Biological Station, Michigan, USA - KB3-175-2 | ecosystem: Environmental > Terrestrial > Soil > Unclassified ...
GACCGTGACGGACGCGACGTATTTACCGAACCGCTGGCCTGGGCCGATCAGGTGGGTTCCGCCCTCGGCAAAGTCCGGCAGCTTGCCGTTCACCTTGGCATCGTGAGACCGGCACCAGCACTCGACCATCTCCTGGCGGGGCTGCCGCTGGCTCAGGACCGCGATCCCGCGGGCCGCTTCGTCCTGCAGACGCTTGAGATACCGGCTACAGGCGTCGAGCGGGGCGGAGGTCCAGGGAAACTCTTGCAGCGAGCCTTCATGCATGTTGTCGATCGAGGCCGCGGTTGCCTGGTGGTTTGCGCTGGCGGCCGCGACTTCCTTCCATGCGGCGTCCGTTTTCGCTACCGCTAGTTTCGCCTTCGGGGGCCTGCCACGGCGCCGCGGGGACGCGACGAGCTGGTCGATGTCGATTTTGCCCCCGGGACCGGGCATGATGGCGGGCAAGGATTCCCGGGTTTCGGCTTGGATGCGGGCGCGTTCAATATCTGGGTGCATCGTTATCCCCTTCCTTGGACAAAAAACTTGGTTCTCGACTCCCACCGCCGCATGTTGCGCTCGATCTGGCGGCGCTGATCCTCAAGTACCCGGTTCCGGCCGGCCTGCTGGCTTGTGGGCTTGGTCCTGACGAATACCAAGAGACAGGTCTCGCAACCGAACGACCAGAAATCGGAGCCGGTCCCGGTGGTTTCGCGCAGCAGCACCACCTGGCTCCTGGGGCAGGTTCCACGCGTGTGGTTGGGGCATACGGGGTAGTCGTTGTGCGCCATGGTCAGTACTCCAGGGACACGACGCCGTGGGGGACAAATCCCTCGGGCTCGGGTTGAGGCTTCGGCTTCTTTGGGTAATCTCCGCTTTGGATCTTCCGGGCCCGCCAGGTACACATGGCGTCGGCGTCGATCCGGGAAATCATCCCCCGGGCGACCGCGACGTTCAGCCAATGGGACCGTTCCCTGTGGAGAATCTGCATCCTGAGCCAGCGGGGCAGTCCCTTCTTGAACTGGGGGTGGTGGTCGGGGGTTGCAAGCTGGGCCGATACCCCGACGAGCGAGGCATACAGGAGGGTGCCGGGTCCGCAGTCTCGCCCCGCCTCGGCGTGGCGAGCCATCAGGCGGGCGAGCTGGCGCCGGGCCTCCGGCCTGTACTGCGGGTCCAAGTGGCGGAACAGTTGCTTGGCGTCCTGGCTCGATTCCTTGTGCTTGCCGAATTTCCGGCGGTACGGCCGGCCAAATTGCGCCTGGTGCCGCTGGTTCCGGATGGCGGCCCGGTAGACCCCGGCTCCCCCGACGGCCCACGCGAGTTTCGCCTGCTCCCAACGGGCGCGGAATTGCGGGTATTTCTTGATGTCGTCGCTCGTGAGGAACCGGACCCTGGCGTCCGATATTTCCCGTCCCGCCAGAAGGTCGTCGAGCACGCGGCCCCGCAAAATGTCGAGGGCGCGGAAATAATCCGCGAAAATGATGCGGTAAATCCCATGGGCCGGCATCTTGAGGCCGCGGCGCTCGAACCACGCCTTGGCGTACGCGTGTTTATCGGTGATGTAGAGCGACTTGCTCACAGGGCGCTCGGCTGTTCGGAGCCTTGGGGTCGCCGCAATGACCATCGTTTGGCCCTGGCCTTAATGGCGTTGGCCCGGGCGGCCGCGGCCTTCCGCTCGGTGCGGGCCTGCCCGCCCTTGCTCCCGATGGCCGACATCACGTAGGAAATGGCCTCCGGGGTGATTTTCTCCAACCGCTCGTTGGCATCGCCAGTTCTAGGCATCGACCGTGGCCTCCTGGTTTTCGGTTCGGCTGGCAATCTGGCGCAGGATTTTCTCGGCGTCGTCCCGGGTGACGCATTTCCAAAGATCTGCCATCGACTCGCCCGGACCCAACTGGACCGAGATGACCGGTATATAGCCCTGGAGCTTTTCCATTACCCCGGCCTGTGTGACGAGGGCCCGGGCATCGATCCGGTTGGAATCGACGAACAGGATGTCGCCATCGTGCAGGTCGAGCTTGGCTAGGGCGCGGGCGATGTCGTTTTCCATTTCAGGCGGGCTCCTGGGTCGCGGGCTCTGGCGACAACCCGGGTTGGGTCAGGATTTTCTCGGCATCTTGTACGCTGACCTGCGGCAATGCCTCCTGCGCACGATGCGATTCGTGGTCCAGGATCGCGTCCCGCGCGACCTCTTTAAACGCTTGGTTGATGGCCTGGACACACGGGCCCAACTCCTTGCCGTGGATTTGCAGGCCCGATACTTCCTCGATTTTTGCGATCAGGGTTTCGGCGGTCATGGTGCCTCCGGTCAATACTGTCGCGGATGGCACGACCGTGATGATTTATTTTGCGGTGTTTAATTTGCGGACTGCTCCAAGCGGTTGGTGGGTTGTTTTTGGTGGTTTATAGGGAGGCAAAGTGGATTGATCGTGGCGATCGGGAGACGCGGAACCACCCCGGGCTCGGGAAATCACCCCTAACTTCCCTAACGCCCTCCTGTACGGAAAAGACACCCCCCATGGGCGCGTAAGCCAAAAGGAACGCGCACGCGCAAAAGAAACAATGAACGCGCTCACGCCCACCCGGCAGCTTGGATCATCCCTATCCTTCTGCTTTGCCGTTGACGCGCCCCGCGGGCCGAAACGCCCTGGTGCGCCGGCCAGCCATCGGGAACGAGCTAGGCGGCGTCCTGACGGCGCCGCTGGGCCGACAAGGCCGCGGGTGACGCACCGGCCCGCTGGCGACGCTACAACGCCTCGACCGCCGCCAAGGCAGCGGCAAGGTCGCGGGCGCGATCCCGAACCACGGCGGCATCGTGGGCCGGGAGCGCGGAATACAGCGAGCTCACCAAGCCGGAATACTCCCCGCCAGGCTCGACGCGCAGCAGTTCGATTTTTCCGCTCATGGCCGTGAAACGAACCCACCGGCTGAACCGATACGTCCTCGTCTCGAACTCGAAAGCCAGGCCCTGGACCCGAGCCCCCACGGACCCGCCCGCCGCCGTCCACCCCAACCGCCCATCCAGTGTCTTGCGCTCCAGCGCCGCGATTAACTCCGCCTTCTCATCCGTAGCCATCGCTATACCTCCACTCTCTCGCCCCGCGCGCGCCCGACATCACGTCACCTGCGTACGCGCCAAGCGGGCAGTTCTCCAGCGCGAATCAAAACTGCATCACGCCGCGACAGGTCTCGCCGTGATGTACTCAGGTCGCGATCTACCCGCGCGCGGAGGGAAGAGGAGATCTCTTCTTTGGGGATATATAGATTGCGCGCCCGAAGCGAGCTCTTGTCAAGATAAATCTTTTCGGTATAAGGAGAACTCATGATCCGCCAGCACTCATAAACACCACAAACCCTACATCCGCCCCTAACGCCATCACCATGATGCCTCCAGGCCCAGCCGCGCAACATTTTTCTGCTATGTGAAAGATGCGGACAAGCGCCGTGGTACTATGGCGCTATAAGGAGGCCGCAACTATGGATCAACACGATGATGTAATTTCCGAGGTGATGCGCGCCATGGGCAAGCGCGGCGCACAGAAGCGCTGGGCGGCCACCGGCGAGGATGCCCGCAAGGCCCACGGAGCCATGCTGGCCAAGGCGCGGAAGCGCGCGAAAAGCCGCGCCAAACGCGGCGAAAATCATTCCACGCCACAAAAGCCTTGATCTATGCGCCTTTTATAGCGCCATGACGGAAAAGCCGCATAAACATTGGCGAAAATAATTCTTGACTCTAGCTATATAGCGCCATATAGTGAGTATGTGAGCAGCCGCTGGGAGGCGGCGAATATGGCTTCAATTTCTGACGAATTTGGCACGATGTTAACAGATGGCCTCCAAGGCAGCGACACCTGCGACGAAGCGATTAAGGCCGCGCAGCAGCTTGCCGCGCAGCGCGGAAAAGCAGTGTACCTGTCGGATGATGACGGCGACTGGACGGTATTGCCCGATGGCACAGCCGATCCCACCGCACTCGATCATGCCTAACCAACCCCCGCGCCAGCCGGTAGCTGGCCTCACCCGCCGCGCCCGCCGGCCAAAGCGGGCAGAGAGGTGATGGAGATGACGACGAAAATCAAAATCCTGGACATCCGCACGCTGGCCGTGACCAGCGAAACCGAGGCCGAGATCAACGACGAAATGGAAATCGTCCACGCCATGGATGCCGACGACATCAGCGACGGCTCCCTGATCGAGCTGCCGGACGGCAAGCGGTACGAGGTCGGCACCCATAGCTACGAGGGCGGCGACGGTACGCCGGTCGAGGATGGCGCGCCCGTCACCTGCTGGGCGAAGCTCACGCTTTTCGCTCCCGGCGCGTTTGCGCTGGTCCGCATCCCGAACGACGTGGACAAGAGCCTCACCCTTGGCACGTGGGTTCGCCCGACTGCCGACGTGGGACCAAACGAGGAAGTCATCCGGCTTTTCCCGACCGAGGCTGAGGCGTGGACCGCCAAGCGCCGGCTCACCCACGCCGAGTACCTCGAAAGCGAATTCGCCCGCTAACCAAACCCGCGCCCGCCGGATAGCGGGCAGAACGGAGGGGCAAATGTCCTGTACTTTTTGCGGCTCTCAAGGCCCGATGCGCGGAATCGTCAGCTGCGAGAGTTGCGCCAGAGCACTAACGGAAATATCCAAACAATCGCACGCGGCGGCGAGCCAAGCGGCAACTGACAGCGAGTACGATGAGCTTTACCGGAGCGCCTACGCGGAACTCTGCGCGGCGGACGCCCGGCAGTCGGATGGATCGCTGATTACCGCCTAACCCTCAAATAGCACCGCCGCGCCAGCCAGACCTTCTCGGCGCGGCCTGCCTTCACCAGGGCACGCTGGGCCGGCGTTCCCCAATAGGGCCGTTCCCCTGCCTTGAGCCGCACGAACTCGGCCTCGATGGCCTCCGCCAGGGCCGCGCTATCGTCGGGCGCCACCTTGGCCTTGGGGCGCTCGATCCGCGGCCTCGACCAATTCACGAATCCCAGCCGCCGCAGATGGTAGTAAAGGTGGGTGCGCTTCACCCCCAGGCGCCGCTCCATCGCGCCAATATCCCCCTGGTACTCATGCCACGCCATCCGCACGGCCTCATCGCGGGCACGGCGCGCGGAGTCCGCGATCTCGGGGAGCGTGGGGTAGGGCGCGAGTGTGGGCGTGGACGCGGTGCTCATGTCAGCTTCTCGATCTTGGCGGCTAGGTCGCGCATCTTCGCGCACGCTGCCTCTGCCTCGCGAAACGCCCTGGTAAATTCGGCAAAATCGGCGTGCCCAATATCCTTCACGGATGACTCAATCTCTCGTTGGCATCGTACCCACGCCATCGCCGCGTCGGCCAGTTCGGAGCGGAGGCGTTCGAGGTCAGTCATAGTCGCCGTCCTTTTTGTACACTTCTCGCAGCATCTCGGCCAGCCGCCTAAGATCGAGCTTCCTTACATGGCCGCGCTCGATACGCCTCCACTCCCGCCGAATTGCCTGGAGACGCTTCGCGTTGCCGCTCGGATGCGTGCGGCTCACCGCATCACCTCCCGGCAGTGTTGCGCCGCCTCGATTAGTGCGCGGTGGTCGCAGTAGTAGGTCCGGTTGTCCCGGCTCGTTGCGTTCTCCACCGTCCCGAGCAGCGCCAGCAGCGCGGCGTGCTCCCGGCGGAGTCGGGCGAGTTCGTCCTGAGCCGCTGCCAGTAGCTTGAGTAGCCCCGCGTTTTCCGCCTGCAATTGTGATCCGGTTAAGCCTGGGCACAGTTCACCCATTGGACCCCTCCTTGGGCATCTTTGGTAGTGGTCCAATTTCCCGGTAGTAGGTCGGATTTGTAAGCGTCTCCCAGTTCCACTCGCCACCGTTCCTAAAAGGAAAAAACACCCACCGATCCGTATCGGGGAATCCATCTTCGATGGTCACGTACCACGCGTGACGGTTTTCAGGTGCATGATCGCTCATCGCCGTGAAGCCGTTCAGCGGGTCCACGCGCGCGGCCTCGGCTATGGCGGCGTAGATGAACTCGTAACGCGCTTCCACGCCGCAGTTGCATGTGGCGTCATCGCCGGGCTCAGGCAGGAACGCCGGGCAAGTGTCCGCGTGAGCCATTTGATCTTTAATGTGAGCCTGCGCCAGGGCCACCAAGAGTTCGAGTTGTGCTTTGGTCAGTTCGGCCTTATCGTTTGGCATCGTCGTCTCCCTCCGGCCCGCGTTCGCGCTTGGTGAGGGGGCGCAAGCAGCACTCGCCGGTCCACCCGCCGGAATCGCATTCGGGGGGCGTAAGCCAATAGCCCCAGGCATTTTCATCCAGATCGGGGCGACAAGCACGCGCAGGGAAATGCCTCTTGACGATCCTGCCGTAGAGGTCTAACTCGGAGTTGTAGACCACCTGCCCCACGGCGAATTTAGGTTTCGATTTACTTGCCATCGGGTGCCTCCGTTTTCTCTTTGGCCGGGTGGGCCTTGGCCATCGGGCGAGGATGTAAATACGCCCAGCCGTTTCCTGCATCTCCTACCTCAAACCTGCGTAGGATTGCGCGTTCATGACATCCCGGCCAAGACGCCATTATCTGGGCACGGTATGGATGCGGACCATCTTCCCCGATGGTGCCTTGACAGCTCGCAAACGTTCTGACACCCGGAAGGCTGTTTAGCCATCGGACGTGCTCGGCTATGCCTTTGTCCACATCGACAACCACGTAGACGGGCACGGTTTTATGCGCTTTTCTATGCCATTTTTCGACCATCTTTCTCTCCTTGCGCTTCACGGTTTGGGAGCGTGGCGCGACCTGCATAGCGCTGCGCGCTTGAAAATCTGCCACAGACCACACCGCACGCATCTACCATTGCGGAACGTGTGCGCCCAACTTGATTTGTCAGCCATTGACATTCTCCGTGGGTTGATGAGCCTTGATGTAATTCGCCGTGATCGTGGTTCTAATAAGCCAGCAAAATCTGTCGTACTCACTAAGCGACAGCGCGGCGATAAACTGATTGGCAAGCCGAGGGTCGTTCGCGTGCCGAACCGCCTCGATTGCCGATTCAATGTCCTTCTCCATCTGCGCCCGCTCCGCCTCCTCGCGGATCTCGGCTTCGTGGGCCGGGAGCAAATGTTCAACCAGTTCAACGACCTCCAGCCTGTCCTCGTCGGCCCAGGTTCGCGTGCTCTCAATGAATTTCGTTAGCTCACTCACCCTTCGCCTCCTTGAGCTTGGCCTCACGCCGGGCAATCTCTTTTTGTATCCATCTCGCCGCCCTGAGCGCGGCGGATTGCTCGCTCTCGTCTCCCATGCACGATGCGTCAGAGGCTAGAAGCTCGGCAGCGAGTTCCAGATCGCTGATGGTGCAACGCTCGGATTTCTTCATCCCTTCGCCTCCTTTAGCCTGGCTGCCAAAATAGCCTTCCCCTCAGCCGCAAGATCAATGTCGGCGTCGAGGCGGCGAAAATCTTCGAGGCTCGGGTTGTAGCGCGGGCTGCCTAACCGCGCGCGCCTCACATCTGCGTCCCATCCTTTTCCGATTGCCTGCAACTGCTCCGCCGTCAGCCGCGTGGTGCCCTTAGCGTCGCCCTCCACAAAGGCTCGGGCCTTGCGCGATTCTGCAAGATGCACCTCCAGGCTGGCGTTGTCGCCCTCCAGCGCGTCGAGGTCGTCGAGGAGGGCTGTGAGTTCGTGGGGCGCGACCCACACGACTGCGGTGGGTGAGCCGTCAAGCCCCGCCGCCAGCCGCCGCAGTTCCGCGCGTTGCCCTTTGGTTGTTTTCATCGAATCGCCCCCATTTCCCTCAGCCAATCCTCAACCACTCCAAAGCTGTTCGCCAGCAGATAGCAGAAACCTTGCGCCTCAACCGTGCGCTGAAAATCCTTTTGGGCGTCGGATTGAACGCCGCCTTTTTGCCGCTTGACCTCGATGTAGAGCGGCACGACGAAGCGCGGCGCTCCGGGTTGCTGCACCAGCGCCAGCAGGTCCGCCGTTCCAGCCGCCGCCATCCTGACCGCCCTCCTCTTGCCGTTGTGCTCCGCCATCATGACGCCGGCGTTCAGGCGGTGGTACGGGATGCGGTAAATATCGAGCAGTTGGCAGATGCCGGACTTCACCGCGCCCTCTGGCGTTTGCTTCCTCATGGCTTGGCCTCGATCCGCCGGAACGTGATGGCCCACACCCATGGATTGACCGCCCATCCGAAGCCGCGCTTGGCGTTGATCGAGTTCCAGAGTTCATGGAACGCCTCGCGGGCGGTATTGCGGAATGGGCGGGATTCGTCGGCATCATGCCACGCGAGCGCCCCTTCCGCCTTCGCATCTTCCTCGCTGATCCCCTGCACCCGCTGGACCCGAACTTCCGTCACCTCCAGCGTGATTCGGCTGGCCCAGCTGGGAAGGTGGATCGACGGTCGCCAGCGCGGGACTGGATTCACCACGTCGGGCTCACCGTCGGCGCGGTAGATTATGCGCTTGCGCCAGTAGTCGAGCAGTCGGCGCTCGTCTGAGTTATCCGGCGCGACAACCGGGCCATCCCAGCGGTCCGGCTCTGTTTCGGTGGGATCAAAAAATGTCCACGCCTCCCGCACCCAAAGCCGGTCGCCGGGAACTCCGTATGGGCATTTCCATACCCTCGGCTGTGTCATGCGATTGTCAGGGAGCCAGAACGCCCACTCCGGCCCGTGATTGTATCGGTCGGCGTAAACGCCCGGCGCTGAGGATTGCGGCTGCGGCTTGATCGGCCTCCGCGTCTGCGTTTTGTCAACCCGCAGAATGGCCTGGACCATGGCGGCGGAAAATAGGATTGGATGTTCTTTCATAAATCGCCCCACGCTTTCTCTCGCGTCCGCAGGATGTTGACGAGTTTCTCGCTCGTCTCCGTCCGCGCTCGTCGCCACCCAAAGCACAACCCACACCCGCACACCAGCGGACAATTCCCCACCCAGCAGCACGTGTGCTCGGTTGAGCCGCAGGTGCAGGGTGGGCGGGTAGGCTTCACTTCGGCACCTTCCCAAGATTCTCTAGAGTCGGCATGCGGAACGGACCCATCTGCGTCCGCATCTCGGCCCTGGTGCGCTCCGCCACGATGTCACCATTGCGGTCGATCACATCATCGAGCGTGAGGCCCGATTGGCAGAGTTTGTTCCAGATGGCGATCTTTTCAGCGCGGGTCATGATTCGTCGCCCCCTCGGATAAACACATCCTCCACGGTGTCGTAGATCGAGCGCCCCCTGGCCAATTCCTCCGCTTCGTCGGCGGTCCTCGCGAGCCTTTCGATGGTCCAGACGCCCCGCACGTATTCGCCAATTTCGTACCGTGGGCGAGCGGCGGTAGAAACGGCGCGGGTCATAGCCACTCCCAGCTACTAACATTGCGCCAGTATTCCTTGCCGCTACTGAACGAGCGCACCTTGATTCGTGCGCCGTAGCCATGGGCGACGACACCAACCCAGACGCTCGTGACGCTGTTGCGGCATCGACACTGAGAGCCGACCGGGAGCAGCTTGTTTATTAAGGCGGCGTACCGGCGCTCAGCGTCGTGGATTGCGCCAACAGCACGCGCCAATTCAGTTTGTATGGTCTCGTTTTTCATCCCTGCACCTCCTCCAGCATCGGCTGCACGGCTTGCGTCTCGGGCGATGGGCCGAAGTCCATTACCTGCTGGGAGAGGCGCTTGGCCGCGAGCGCGCAAAAGCGTTCTTCTATCTCGATCCCCGTGAACTTGATTCCGAGCGACCGGCAGGCCAGTGCGGCGGTTCCAGATCCCATGAATGGATCGATCACGGAGGCGCCTCCGAACCATTTACACAGCCATTGCACATGCTGGAGCCGGCGCGGCGCTGGGTGCGGCATCTTGGCCGCATTGTCAGCGGTTCGGTTGAATCGCTTCGCCGGTCCGTTCCAATTTGATCTGCGGAACATCGAATCATGCCTCGTACTAATGCACAGTCCCGGAATCAATTTGCGACCAGTCTTTGGGATGGCTCCAAAAACATAGGCGATGTCGCCGCCGTAGATCAGGCGGCCCTTATAGCTGGGTTTCGCATAATCGAGGACACAGACCCTAATAAACGGCCATCGCCGTGGGACCGCCGCCAAAAATCTGGGGTCGGAATCGCAGCCAAGCTGCACCACCACGCGGTCGGCAGATGCGTACGCCAGAGATTCCTCCAAAAGGGCCAGCGGGTCGAGAACCTTTGGAAATATCGAGTTTGGCCACACCGGATCGGTGATGATCGCGTCGGCCGACATCCCCGGGAGAATCTCCCGGCAATCTCCCAGGTAAATCTCGATCCCGCCTTCGCTGTAGTACGGCGTCACCACTGCGCCTCCCACGCCTCAAACACCCAGACCGCCCATGGCTGGTATTCCGCCATCTTGCCGGGGTGCGCCTGCTTCCAGGCGCGGAGGTAGGGGTTCATGCCAGTACCTCGATGTACGCCCGGATGAACTCGGCGGCCAGCGGCGGAACGATGGCGTTGCCATAACCCCGCAGCCTCATGGTTCTGCATTTACCTTTCTCGATGAGCGGCGCATAGACCTCCATGACGCCAACGCGGCAACGTCCCAGGCTATCGGGAAGCCCATCAACCATCGGCTCAGGCTCGGGTTGAGTTGCCCGCTGAATGGCGCGCAGTTTTCCGTCCCGGCAGGGAATCCAGGCGGCATCGGCCCAGGCTCCGTTAACCGAGCTTGATGGCACAGTTGCGCCTGTCCCGGGCCGTTTCTCGTTCCCAACTTGGCATCCACGGTGTTCGGCGTCATCCATCCCGCCAAGCTCGATTGCGCCGTCAGCGTGTCCGCCACGCCCCGCGCGTGCCGCATCCCCGACGATTCCACATCCTCCGCCCTCGGCGTTCCCCGTCCCGCCAGTTTCGCTTCGCCTGGAAGCCGGAGGTTTAAGGTGTAGGGCTTCCCGTCCGTGTTCCGGTTGCCGTAGCTGTACTCCACACCCCGCGAATCGCTCACTGTCGGCGTTCCCCACCCGGCCAACAGCGCGACCGTCTTGCGGCTGCTGTCGCTGCTCCCCGCGGCATTGTTCCCGTTCTGCGCCGGGGTCTGCGCCATCGGCGTCGGCCATCCCGCCAACATCGCCACATTCTCCAGGCACACCTGTGCTTTGCTGCCGTCCGGCTTCCGGCCTGTCGCCGTCGTCTCCGCCGGTTGCGATCTGCCGCCGTTCGGCGTGTTGGGTGTCGGCCACGACGCCAGTTGCGCGGCATCGTCCAGGTTCGACCGCTCCCCGTACCGCTGCGCTTGGCCTCCGCCGTGACCGTCCCGGCTCTGTGTGGTCGGCCACCCAATAAAGCCGCTTCCTGATGTGGGGCGCCCCGACACTGCAAGCCCCAAGTACCGCCGCCCCGCAGGCGTAACCCGCGGCTTCCAGGTCTCCGAAAACAAGATCGAGCCACCCGAAGCCAACCGCCGCTTCAACTTGCTCGCCAATGATTGCTGAAAACTCGCACTCGCGGATGAGCCGAAACCACGTCGGCCAAAGGTGTCGCGGATCATCGAAGCCTGCACCGCCGCCGGCCGCTGAGAAGCTCTGGCAGGGGCATGACCCTGTTGCGATGGGCCTGTCATCGGGCCATCCGGCGAGGCGCAACGCGAGGCTGAATCCACCGATGCCGGCAAAGAAGTGGTGCTGGGTGTAGCCGCGCAAATCGTCGGCTCGAACATCGGCAATTGATCGCTCATCCACATCTCCCGGCGCGATCGCGTGCGCCTTTATCAACTCCCGCAACCAGGAGGCCGCACCGGCGTCATGCTCGTTGTAGTAGGCGCGGCTCATGCCACCCTCCGGCCTGCTGTACACTGGCCCGCATGAGCACCTACAAGCGCCCCGGCTCCAAGCAGTGGTGGTACCGATTCAACTTCGGCGGCCATCGCATCCAGGCCAGCGCCAAGACCACCAACCGGCAGGCCGCCAAAGACATCGAGGCAGCGCACAGGCTGAGGCTGGCCCACGGCGTGGCCGGGATCGTGGACCGGGGTGATGCCCCGACGTTCAAGACGTTTTCCCGGCTGTTTTTGGATGATGTCGAGCTTCGCCGCCCGCGCTCCCTCCGGTTCTACCGCCAGCAGGTCGCCTACCTGTTGGCCTTCCCGGCGCTGAACCGCGCCAACCTTGGCGACATCCGGGCGCCGCTGGTTGCCCGGTACATCGCTTGGCGGCGGAAGTCGGTCGGGATCGCCACCACCAACCGGGCACTGGCGACCCTGCGCCGCATCCTGAGGCTGGCGGCCGAGCGGGAGCTGATCGCAGCGGCGCCCGCAGTGAAACTGCTGCCCGGCGAGAAGCCCCGCGAGTTCGTCCTGAGCCGCGCCCAGGAGGCCGACTACTTGGAGGGCTTTGGCGAGCCCATGCGCACCGCCTTGGTCCTGATGCTGGAGACCGGGATGCGCCCCGGCGAGGCCCTGGCGCTCCGGTGGGCCGACGTCCACCTTGGCCACCAGGAAGGCCCGTACCTCGCGGTGCGGCGCGAGACGGCCAAGCGCGACAAGGCCAGGGCTATTCCGCTGAGCCGCCGGGCGGCGGCGGCGTTGGAGGCGCTGGATCGCACCGGCCCCCATGTTTTCGGGGAGCGGCGCGCCCAGGCGTTGAGCCGCCTCCAGAAGCGCAGCCGCCGGGTCCGCAAGTCGCTGGGGCTGCCCGATTTGGTGCCGCACTCCATGCGCCACACGGGCCTTACGCGCCTCGGTGATGCCGGAGTCGATGGCTTCACCATCGCCAAGATCGCGGGCCACGCCAGCGTCACCACCACCCAGCGGTACGTTCACCCCGTACCGGAGTCCCTCCGGCGGGCCGTCGAGCGGGCCGAGTCCCTGGCTACAGTTTTGGCTACAGTGGGTGCGCCGAAGCTGCCGCGCAAGCGACCGTCCAAGGCTGCAGGTTGTTGATTTTAGGATGTTTATGAATGGAGCCGACGTCCGGGCTTGAACCGGAGACCTGCTGATTACGAATCTGAATCCGGGGGTTCCGGGCGGTAGTGGGGTGGCGCGGTTCATGCAGGAAATTCAATGGTTTTCGCGCGTTTCGGCTGATCGTCCCGTACGCCACCTTGCGCCACCGTTGCTACAGTTTTGGCTACAGGCGGTTCCGTGTGGGCCGCAATGAACCGCTCGATTTCGCGGGCGTCCACCCGTATGGCGTCACCGACTTTGACGAACGCGATATTCTTCCTGTCGATCCGCCAGTCCCGCAAGGTGGACTCGCGCATGCCGAGCGCTCGGGCCGCTTCCCCGATGGTTAGGAGTTGGGGGATTTCGATCATTGGGGCGCCTTGGTGTCGCCGGCAACCGGCAGCGGCGGGAGTTCGCGCCAGTGGGTTACCGTGCGCCCGAACATACTGGAGTTGCTGATCCACCGCCCATCCATCATGATCTGCGCGACGGCGCCCCCGCCGCGTTGCCGGTCTGAGATTAGCGTGCTCTCAAAGAAAACGAGAACATTTTGATGGAGGCTCGGCAACCGCTCGCTCACCGGAATCCAGCCGTTCAGCGGGTCCGCGCGTTCGGCTTCGGTTATGGCGGCGGCGACGATTACACGCGCCTGAGCGTACTGTAGCTCGCTCAGTCCTTCGATACCATCGAGGACCACGCGCAGTTGTTTCGTGGTCAGTTCTGCGTTGCCGTTTGCCATTACTGCACCCTCCCCATGGCCAACTGGGCCGCCAACCCCTCGGCAAGCTCACGGACGCCGCCACGGCCAGCCTGCAATGCGCGCTGGGCATCCTGGATCGCGTCCGCCAGCCGGTATTCCTCGCAGAACCGCTTCTGAAGCCAGACTTCCTCGGGGGTGCCCCAGGCGGACTGGATCGCGTCGGGTCCGCCGACGCGCCGGAGGGCCGATTCAGTGCGGGGTTGGAGTGGCTCGATGGGACGCGGTGCCTTGCACCACGGCCCGTAGGAGGTCGCGTTAGTCCAGCCCAGGTGGCCGGTGGTCGGGTTGCGCAGCCGCGCCCGATACAGCGTCACCCACGCCTGCACCGCGTCCCAGGCGGCCAGTTCTTCGGCCCGCACGGTCTCGGCAGCACTGGGAGCCGGACAGCCGGCGAACTCGCGGAGTTCCGCGACCGTGGGCATGAACCGGCAGGAGTTCAGCGCCTTGGAGGCTGCCGCCTTGAGAGCATCGGCGGGAAGCTCAGCGAGGCCACCAGCCATGAACTCCAGCGTCTCTGGGCTGAACGGCTTGCCGCCGTTCTGGCGCGGCAGCGCGTCACTTAGCGCCAGCAGCACTTGCAGCGCGAGTTTCGATCCGCTCAAGCGCGATTGCGGCGTTGCGGCGGTTTTGGTCAGCGACTGATTCGGCATGGTTTCCTCCACGGGGCGCGAACTTTGGGGCGTTTCTGAGCCATGTCCGAAGTGCGGCGGCCCAGTCCTTGAACACCGAGCCCTTGGCCCGGTGATAGTCAACAAATGCAACGAGTTGCGTGTCAAGATCGAGGCCGAGTTCGGCCGCTAGGCGTTCATGTGAAGCGTCGTGGTGAAACTCGGATGGAAGCGCGCTGGCGCGCCCAACATCACCACGTTTTTTGTGGTGTTGTTCTAATGGAATTGGAAATGGAAATGAAGAGGGCGGGGACATTCCGGGGACATCAATGGGGACATCGTGCGGACACGACGGGGAATTACTGGAGACATTCACAGTCTTGTCTCCAGCGCTTCTCTGCCCTGACTTATTGCGCGCCCAACGTTCACGCTCAGCCTCGTCTCGTACCATACGCCGGCTAAAGATCACGTTCTTTTCCGTAACGCTTGGGACGCCGGCACGTCGCAACTCCGCCAAAAGGCGCCGTACCTCCGGGAGGGGCGCACCAACTGAGCGGGCGATTTCCACCTCGCTGAACGGGGCACCGCCGGTCGCCAAATGGCCGTAGGGGGAGCCATCGTTCATGTCACACATAATCTCCACCCAGAGGCCGCGCGCCGCGAGAGAGCAGCGATGGAGTGCAGAATCACTGCGCCAATCGGCAGGGCAGAACCGGATGAATGGGCGTTTAGGCACCTAATTGACTCGCTCCTGTTGTCGGCACGTTTCCAGGTAGAAGTGAACCCGTGAGCAGTCGATACAGTACGGCGTTGTATCGGAATGGGAAATGGCCGGTCCAAACGCTGGGTACCCGCACGCCGAGCAGGTTGGAACCTTAGGCTTGTGAAGCGCGGACGAGCCAAATGTCTCTACTTCGTGGCAGCGCCGGCAGAGAGTCTCCAAGTCCGCGTCGATCTCGCGCCCTATCCTGGCGTAGCTGGCATGGTGGACGTGAAGATCCTGGTCGTAGGCAAGGACTGCGGCCCACCGTGGCATCTCGCACCGATTACATGCGTCATGTGTTGCGATAAACAGGCGCTTGCGCTCTCTCCAGACCGGGCCTGCAATGTATTCCCTGTATTCGGTTTTTGTCATCTAACGTTTCACCTTTTCCGCCCCCGACTTGCACCCGGCGTGCAATTCAACAAACGCCGTCATGATCTTGGCCAATGGCGGCAGTGCCATCGGCAGCTTGACTTGCAGCGTCCCTCCGCACCTCTCGCACAGGCCAACTTTGTCGCCGTCGCCCGGTGTGACCACCCAACTAGCCTTCACAGACCGCCTCCTCGACCGCGTGCCGCCGCTGCGCCCGCTTGCACGGCAGGCAAACGCCACTCGCCGCCGTCCACACGCCGGTTTGTCCAGCGTCCAGGCGCGATACCCAGCCCTTGTGTGAGCGGCACCACACGTGGCCAGCCGCAACCTCGCGCTCATACTCGGCAGGCGTGATGCCGCGCTGGCGGGCGATCTTGCGGATGCGGTCATGGCGCATCTGGTCGTTCATTGGGTGCGCTCCACCAGCGCCATCCCCCGGCGCCGCACCCGCGCCCCCATCTCCGCATACCGGCGCCGCTGCTCAGTCGCGGCAGCGTCGATCCGCTCCCGGTCGATCCCGGTGACCGCGGGCACCACGGCTAGGGGCTCTACCGTGCGGTGGAAGGCCAGGGTTGCCCCGTAGAGGATATTGGGCCGCTCACGGCCACAGTTGGCGCACCGGAGGTGCAGGGTGCCGTCTGGGTGGCGGCTGGGGAGTTCTTGGACGTGGCGGCACCACAGTAACGCGATCAGGTCCATCGTTAGCGCCCCTTCGCGTCCACGCCGTCAACTAAGACGGTGAGGCGGTAATTCAGCGTTTCTCTGCCAGCGAAGTTCTTGAGCAGCGACACCGCCAGTTGTTTCGCCAGCGGGCTGTTCTTTTTTGAAAGCTCGGCGGCGAGGTGGGTTTCTAGTTTCCCGCGCATCTCGTCCACCTTTGAGGTGAGGGCCTTTTTCACGGCATCGCGGATGACGCTGCCAAGCGCCCAATCGATCCAGCGCGGTGCGGCGTCCATCTGGTAGCGATCCGTGACCGGCGATCCGTTGGAGTTTACCTTGACGTTGAGCACCGACGCGATTAGCGCGTCAACGGCTGGCTTGTAGCCTTCGAAGGACCGGAGGACGGCATCGCGCACATGCGCCTCGATGATCGGCTGGATCACGTCTTGCGGAATTTGAAGGGTAGGCAGTTTGTTGTTTTCCATGTTGTCCTCGATGTTTTATTTTTCCCAGCGGCAGGAGATGCTCATGCGCGGCCTCGTTTAAGCGGGAGCTTCGTCGCTAATCTTCGTTCAATGCGGTCGAGCGTCTGCGCGATCCGCTCGAACGAGAGAATGAAGTCGACGAAATAGCTTTCTTGAAGGTTGCGTATTGACTCCACCATTTCCGCCGTTGCCTGTTCGTGGCTCCGGTTGCCATCGCGCGGACCAAGGTGGTTAAACATCGGCCGCGAGAATTTCCCGTTGCGTTGGATGTCGCTGCGGCTCATACCGTCTCCTTGATCCCGGTCAGGTCGTTGCCCTTGGCCAGGTGCAGGTCATGAATCGCCCGGATCGCCATCGCCGCGATCTGGACAAGTTCAACCCGCATGTTGTCCTCGTCGCGCATGGAGCGGCGCTTGCGGCACTGCTCCCAGAACTCGTCCAGTTCTTCGAGAATCACCGCGTAGGCCTCATGAGCGGAGTGCATGGGCGCGTGCAACGCCATCGCCCGCAGAAGCTCGTCCCTGACCTGCTGGATAGTGCCGTCTAAGACGTTGGTGTTCATGCTACCCCCTCGCTGTGCCACCGCTTGTTGTGCCTCGGCAGGCACTCAAAGCAGACGTTCACCTCGCAGGAGTCGGCGGGGCAGGGGGGAATCGTGCCCGTGGCCTTGCACTCGTAGCAGCGGGGCTCGGACGCGAACTTATCCCGGACCATTGCGACCACCTGTGGAGACGCCGCGTGGAACATTCGATGCCGTTCCTGGCACTCTCCCAAATGGAGAATCGACGCGCAGCGCGGCTCATGGCATGGGGCCGCGTTGTCGCTTCCCAGTACCGGGAGGCCGCAACCCGCGCAATGGCGCACCGCCGACGCGGTTGCCCCCATGGCATCAATCTCGGGCGCGTCGGTCCCGATCTTCGGCGTCCGCGTGCGCTTCTTCTGGGCCTCGGCAATGCGCTTTCGGCCGCTGGGTGATTGCGGCGCCCCCAGGGCCGTCATGGCCGCTTGCAGGCGCTCGATCTCGCCTTCGATTTCGGGGACGCGCGATGCCGCTTCCTTGGCGGTCACAAGGTCCGCCTCGGAGGTCTGGAGGTCATCGCGCAGTTGCTCAATGAGTTTGGTTAGGTCTGCCATGGTTAGCCTCGAAAGCTGGTGTTGGCGTCGGGGTAGGCTTCGACGCCAGGGATGTTGGTCGCGCCCTTCATGGCGCGAACGACGCCGCCGATCTTGACCTCATCGACCATGAGGAACTCGCGCGGGATCAGCCCACCGTTGGTGATGCGGAATTTCCAGGTGGTCCGCGTGACCGCGCCCTGAACCTGCGCGACCGTGCTGGCCACGATGACCGGCGCAGCCGGCGGCATCTCGACAAGAGTGGGGGCGCTGACGATGGCCTCGGCAAGGTCATCGTCGCCAATCTCGGTAGCGGCCAGGGCTTCGTCAAGCTGGCGATCCTCGGCCTCCCGCCGGAGCCGCGCGGCTTCCGCCGCTTCCTTCTCGCGCTGCTGCCGGTCGAGTTCGGCCTGCAACGCGAGCCGCTTGCGCTCTTGCGCTTGGTCGTAGCCCCCGATCGAGCCAGCCAGGAATCGCTTGGCCTTGTCGAGCGGCTCCCAGACCTCGGCCTTCTTGGCCAGGGCCATGCGGTGCGACGCCAGGGCGGCCGCGATGATGGGGTTGAAGGTCGCGTCCACCTGCTTTTGCACGGCGGTGATGGTTTTGCCCATCTCGGCGGCGGCGACGCGCTCGTCGTTGTTCGTGATCTTGATGGCAAGGGCTTGGGTCGCCAAGTCCCGAGATTGGCGCACGATTGCGGTATCGGGCGCGGGGATGGGTTGGGCTGCCATGGGTCTCCTATGGGTGGTTTTGCTTCCAGCACTCCAGCGCCAGTGCCCAGCGCCAGACGTGTTCATCGAGCGGGAAGATAAAGCTGAACGTTTTGAAGGTGCCGTCGCCGGGAAGATGAACCACAACGCGGCGGCGATGGATGCCGTCCTGCCGGAATAGCGCCAGTTCGTAGGCGGCAAGCTGAATCGACCAAGAGCGCGACGGCTGGCCGGTCTTGATATCGAGTACGCATGGTGGCCGCGACCGTGCGCCAAGCTCCCCCTCGCGGTCCAGACACCAGCCGTACCGCTGGCCGTCTATCTCCGCGACGCCCCGGTGCTCGATCAGGCGCGGGACAAACGCAGTTGTCTTGCGGAACTCGATCCAGCCCGCAAGGTAGGGCTCGACCGCTGTGCCCGCGATACTTTCCCATTCGAGGTCATCCTGATCGTAGGCCTCGGTCGCTTGGTGGACCGCCGTGCCCAAGTCCTTGGCATACTGGAGTCGCTCGTACGGAACCATGGAGAAGTCGGAGACCCCCACCGCCTCAAGGACTTGGGTCACGCTCGGCACCGTGACACCATCGACGGCGTAGCGGTGCTCCAGCGGGTCGAAGGTGAACGCGATGGGCATTAGAGAGTCTCTGAAACGTAAAGACGGGCAAGGTCGCGCCAGAAGTCCCGTTCCGCATCGGTCGCGTAGTTCCAACCGCTAAATTGCAGGTCGGTAGTCGCTTGATGGTGGTAATACATGCGGGTCGCGGTTTCGGAGTCCAGTCGCGTGCGCATCTCGTCAACGTCGCGCCGCAGCCGCTCGCACTCGTTTTCCAACTCCTTGATGCGATGCGGCGCGTCGAACGCTTTCGCCAACGTTTTCTGGTCCATGGGGGTGCCCAGCATTAGAAGTCCAGTTGCGTGCCAGCGGGCGCGGCCACGGTCGCGGGCTCGGCGTCAAGGTTCTCGGGCTCGGCGGGGATGTCGATGACGGGCGCCGGCGCCGGCGGCGCGGAACGCCTCGCAACGACCGGGATGGCCGGTTTCGTCTCGGCGTCAGCCCGCTGAACGGCATCGCGCGCCTCGTCCTCGTCCTGGATGCCGCCGAAACCGAACGCGTACCGAGCGCACTGGCTCAGCGCCTTGTGCCGCATCATCCGGTGGGGCATCTGGCGCCAGGGCTCAGTGTCGCGCTTGCACTCGGCGTAGTATTCCGTGATCTCCATGGGCCGTGCCCGGTCCTTGCGGTAGATCGTGCAGGTCGCGGAGTACGGCTTGCCCGCCTCATCCACCTCCTCGGAGACCACGAAATAGTCGAGCTGCTCTTGCCGGTTGACCAGCTTCACCCAGCCATCAACCCCGACGATGGGCATGACGCCGCCGCCCTTTCCGGGAAAGGCGTAGATCTCTTTCAGGAAGGGGTTAAGGCCGTACTGGTGCGCCACTGCGACAAACGCGGCGAGCTGCTCATTGGTGGCCTGCCCGCTGGGGAAAATGGTTTTCTTGAGCGTGTCGGCCAGCACCACGCGATCCATGTGGTACGCGGCCGCCATCAGGCTCAGAATGCTGTTGTCGTTTACGGGCGCTGGTTGCGCCTGTGGCGTTTTTATCATTTGTTGCGGCATCATTTCTCCTTGTTCAGCGAATCCTCGTAATCAGGCGCATCCTCCGGCTCCGTCTTCCAGCACCTGCAAACGCTGAACGGCCTACCGCAAGTCCAGCAGCGGCTGGGGCCGTCCATCTCGTCATCGACGTGCTGGAGCGTGATGTGCTCGGGCAGGTTCCAGGCCATTACTTTTCTCCGGCGTCCCGGCGCAGCGAGACGATGACGGCGTGGTCGCCGTCTTTCCTGGTGTTAACGCGTAGTCCAGCCCGGTTGAACGCCATGTGGATCATCTGGCGGAGACTGTTAAAATTCGTTGCGTCGTCCTCAACGCGGATGCCCTTGCCGAATGGAGTGGCCTTAAGGCGTTCGATCAATTCTTTCCATTTCGAGCGCCGAGTTCCAGGCGGCGGCACCGCGACCTCAGTAAATGTCATTGCCATTCGATTTCTCCTTTTCTACGGATCAGGCGTTCCAGCTCATTGGATTGGCCCTGCCATAGTCGGTAAGGCGGCGTTCTGCAAAATCGCCTCGCCCATCCTCACGGCCTCGCTCACCACCTCGTTGAGGCACGCGCCCCGTCTGATGACGAGGGTCGCAGCAGATGCGCCCGCTGCAAACAACGCGGCATCCCGCAAACTCGTTTGCGAAAGGCCAGCCTCGGTTAGCCTCTTGTCGAGGCGCATCAACTCCTCGTACAGCGTGTTTGCCATCAGCGCGCCCTCCGGTTCTTGCGCCGCAGATGCGGACAATCAGGGAACACCATGGCGTAGATCGAGAACGCTAGGCCGAGGGTGGCGAGGATCAGGATTGTGAGGTTCATTCGAACCACCACCGACACGGCATCACTATCGCAACCGGCGTATCGCCCTGCGAGAAAACAACGGGCTCCTCTCGCCCCGCGACAAGAGCCTTGGAATCTGGGAAAAGGAAACGAACGAGTTGAAGTTTTTCCTTATTCAGCGCGGCTTCTCCAACGCGAACCATGGCTGAATCTTCAAACTGCGTTACCATTTCAGCGGTGCGCGGTCTCGCCACTTCTCGATCCCACAGCTTGGCGATATTGCATGCGATCCCGCCGCCTTCGTTTGGCGTCAGGAGCGAGTTCCACAAATAGGGCGCAAGCGCATCGAGCGCTGCCCTCGGAAAGAGAGTATGACCGTCGGTGATCCAGTCATCCTCCTGGGAAATGTTTCCCTGCCACGACCTGAAACAACGCAGATCGCGTACTCCCAATTCCGTCGTGAAGTCGCTCATGGCTGCACCTCTGCCCGTTTCCGGTCCCGCTTCCTCGCCTCGGCCTGCATCGCCCGGAAAGCCGCGGTCCTGTAGGCGTACGTGCGTGTCGCGTGGAAGTTCGGCGGCTCGTAGTCCTTGCCATTGCGGTCAGTGCAGCGCTGGCCGGGGAACGATCCGCAGAATGAGCAGTCGATGTCCAGCGGGGATTCCATTACGCACACCTGCGCTGACGCTGGGCTGCAATCCTGGCTTTCGCGCGGGCCTTCTTGCGGGCGAGACGCGCGCGCTTCATCGCCCGGCGCCCGAGCACGATGGGCTCGCCGTTGTTATGGCGCAGCTTCATGCGTTCGGGCCAGAACTTGCGTTTCAGGCCGGACGGCTTTTTTGATCCGCCCTTCGGAACAGACGGGCCGATAGCGAGCGCCGCAACCATCGAACGGAGTGAATCGATCATCTTCATTACGCACACCTCGCCGGGCGACGCGGAGGGTTAGGACGCGCCGCCCGGATTGCCCGCGTCTCGGACTGAGGTAGGAATTTCGCCCCCGGCTCGCCAAGGGAACGAATTACACCAATCGCAGCCTTCCAGTTCTTCCCGCACGCGATCCATGCTCCATGTATGGCGTCGAGACTTTCAGCCAACACGGCGGACGGGCACGCAAGCGGCTCCGCCTCGATGATTTCCGCCAGCTTGCGCTGGCGCTCGTCGTTGAGGGAGGTGCCGTACTTGCGCTGCGTGGACACGTTAGACGGACTCCTTGGCGCGGTCGGCCTCGGCGGATTCGGCCAGGGCGAGCAGCGCGTTGGCGGCCCTTACCGCCGCCCTCGGATCAAGCCACTCGTCCGAGTGGTTGCACAGCTTCACCGCGCCCCAGAACACCCGCTCAGCCCGCCGTTCGGCAGCGTCGGGGCCGACAGCAGGCGCCGCGTTGACGGTGCTCATGCCAGAGACGAACGGAAGCGGAGCCGTTGGAGGATCGGGCGCGACGGCCTCGAAGCGGGAGCACCGGCAATCTGGCAAATAGCACATATGCGGTTCTGGCCCCCCGGTGTGGTCGAACGCCGTGTGCCCGCACTTGCAGAGCGGGAGGGTCATGCCGCCGCTCCATCCTTGGGCGCGACCGCCGCGAGCTTTTCCCGGATCGCCTTGCGGGCGAATTCCGAGAGCGTCAGCCGGATGCGCCGGGCCGCGCGGGCAATCTCGCGCTTTTCGGCCGGAGTGAATCGCATCGCCACTTGGACTGATTGTGTGTTTGACTTCATGTCAGACGCTACGTTACACGCAGTGTTTGGCTGAAGTCAAGATAATTTTTGGAGGCGGCGCAATTATTTTTGCGCTATGCTGTGTCAGACATGGGACGCGACTGGAACCCTAACAAAACAGTACAGATAGCCTTCCGGGTTCCGGTCGCGGAGAAGGCGCAGGCGGAGTTGTTTGCCCGTGAGAGCGGCTACCACAGCCTCTCTGACTGGATTCGGACGCTCATGCGGGAGGACATCGCGAAGAGCGGCCAATCTAGAAAAAAGGGCAATCAGGGCCGATGAGAGGTAAGCTGTTGGGATGGCCGGAGGGCAAAAAGCCATGATCGGAGTCGAGGTAACGACGTGAAGGACCTGCTGAAGGAACTCTTGATCTTGGCGCTTTTCGTGGTGGCGGCGGTCCCGATGGCCTACGAGTTAAACCGCATGGGCGCATCCGGCTGGGTCGCTCTCCTTCTGCCCTGCGGTATCGAGACCGCCGTGGTCGTGGCAGTGTTTTTTATCCGCAGTGCCGTTGCGGACACGGAACGTGCCCTGGCGCAGACCGAGTTGTTGCGAGGCGACCTTAAGGAAATGAAGCAACGCGTTGACGACATCGCGCGCACGCTGCCGTAGGCGGCTCAACGGGCCGCGCCGCCCTATCCCAATCGCTGGAGCCGGGCGCGGCGGAGGTTTGCAGGGCCGGTTAGGCGGTGGGCGTGGTGGCCTGCGCCGTGGGGATCGCCGCCGGTGCCGGAATGGCCCCAACCTTGCCGAACGTGGTCCAGATGTTCTTGAACGCCGACACGCTCACAGGATCGAGCAGGACTTTCACGCCCTCCGTCTGGGCGGCGGCAAGCCACGTTTCCAAATCCTGGCCGCTCTTGCTGAACGCCCCGAGAAACGAACCCATGAGGGCCGACACGTTGTTGGCCACGACCACCGCACCGCCACCGCCGAAAGCCCTAGCGATGGCTTGGCCGAGCGGCGACTGGATCACCGTGATGGCGTCGGCGGCGACGGTTTCAGCGACGGGCAGAGCCTGCTTGACGATCCAGGCAAACGCGTGTTCGACCCCGGTGAATATTTTTCCGAAGAAGTTCATGATGTGCTCTTTTCTACCGGCGCGGCCGGCGCGGTTAGGGTCTTGTGGGCATGGCGCAACTGCTGGATCAGCATGTATACGTCTCGGGGGGTGATGCGCTCAACCGGCAGCAGATTGGGGAGAGTCAGGACGCCCGCGACCTCCAATGCTCGGGCCTGCAACTCGGAGCAAAACCACGCTCCCGGTGCGCGCCAATCGCGCTGGCCGAGACCGAAGCTGAGGATGGCGCGCCAGTCGTAGGGCGCGCCAAGTTGATCGGCAAGGAATCGCCAGAACCCATCGACCTGATCAGGGGTCGCCGGGATCGTCCAGGTCTCGGACCATTTGACGCCGCTGTAGCACGGCTCCGCCATGGACCGGACCCGGACCCCGCCCCTGAGCATCGCGCCCAGGGAGTCGCGCCCGTCGATCACGGCCTCGCAATGGCTCCAGCAACAACGCGTTCCAAATTGGATAACGCGGGAGTCCCACGCGCGGCCCTGCACAAAACGGAGTTGGATTTCAGCTTCCATTACTTGTTCACGGTTCTGCTTCCGATGTACTGGCTGAGGTCGCCACTGAGCGCGTGGAGTGCACCGTACAGCCACGTATACGCCAAGCTCGCGTTTGGGGGAGGATCGGGCATCGAGCTGACGAAGGCGCTGAAAATGTAGAATGCGATCAGCGCATCGGCGCCATGGGCTTGGATGAAATTGAACATAGCTGCCACCTAAAGCTCGCAAAACATGGTCGAGACCTCGCACCCCAGCGCCCTTGCGAGTGCCGCCGCGTAGCCGGCTGGGTCGTTGGAATCGCTCGCGGGAGCGTAGCCGGGCCAGCCGCGGGGCTGCCCATCCCCGGCGATAAAAGCCGCGAGTGACTGGCCTGGCCAGCGGGCCGCATGGTTGGCGAGGTCCATCTCAAGCTTGGCGCGGCCAGTTTCATAATCAGGGAAGACCGAGAAACCCCCATCGTCAACCGGATAACCGGGCCAGTCGCGCAAATCTCCGGGGTTGCAATTGCGCGTCGGCCGCGCTTCTGGAGGGCCGTAGCCTTCCTCGTGCTGAATCGCGTCCGCGAGTTTGCGCAGGTTGTCGTCGATCATGTTATTTCCTGCGCCGCCCGAACCCCAGCTTGCGCCTGATCTCCGCTTCCTCCAGCTTCGCTGGAAACCCGAGAGCTGCGCGTACGTGCGCTTCCGTAGGCTTTTCCCCATGGGCCATGTGGTTAAATACGCTAGCGCGCAGCACGTCCAGATCTTGCCGGATGGGTTCAAGCTCCTGATGGATAACGGCCCGGAGCACCCAGAGGCAGACTGAGCCAAGCAGCGTTGCGAGTGCCACCAACGCCCCGACGCCAGCCCAGAATGTAACCGTGAAGGTCATGTTAGTTTTGTACCCAATTGACCGTGCTGGTGTCGGTGCCGCTCGTGCTCGTGATGGTGAAGCCCGTTCCTGCAGTCTGCGAGCTAACGCGAAGAAACCCCGGCGTGCCCCCTGAAGTCCCGAGCGTGAGGGCGATAACCCCGGTGGTCACGCACGCGTTTGAGACCGTGACGGCACCCGCGACCATGGCGGCGGATGTGCCGGAACAGCCGTTCGCGAGCACCGCAACCGTGGTCTTGCCCGTCAGTGTGGGGCCAGCCGAAGTGACGAGCGTCCCGCCGGTGCCCGTCTGCCCGGTGAGCGCGGTGCCACCGTTGATCGACACGCTTGGGGCCGACACCGCGCCACCAAACGCCGCCGCTAGCGTTGTTGGGGTGAACGTCAGCGCCGATGTGTTCGTGGAAAAGTCACACAACGACGAGGTGTTTTGATTGAGCAGCAGTGACCCGCCGGAGTTGACCAGCCGCCAAAGGCCACCGACGCCGCACGCGGTTCCGGTGCTCCGGTCCCACAATCCAGCGTTCGCGTTCGCCGAGATCTGCGGATCGCCGTTCGTGGCGTCGAACACTAACGGCGCGGGCGACGTCAATAGGTCGTTGTCGTTGCCGTACTCCCGCACGTTGGTTGCGGCCCCGATGTTGTACTGGCCGGTGGTGTTGCCCTGGGACTTGTTTCCGGCGAGAAGGATGTCATCGCCAGCGTTCAGGTTGAAGCCGTACCGGCCGCAACCTTCGGCCGTGTTGCCGGTGAAATTCACATTGCTGATTGATGTGGCGTCGCCGCCGCCGTTCCATGTGAAGTAACAATCCTGGGTCGCCGCGCCCGTGCCGGTCACAACGCTGCCGGTGACCTGAACGTTTTTGGCCGACCGCACCATGATCCCGGTGCTGCCAGCGGTGTTGCCGGGCTGAACCTGGTTGCCGGTCACCGCGATGTCATGGGTCGCCTGCCCGACCTCGATCCCGGTGTCCGCGTTTCCATGTACGCGGTTGTGGGAGATGACGCCGTAGCCGGTGCCGAACGTGCCGCTACTCAGGCTCCCGATGACGAAGATGCCGTCGGCCACGCCCGAGCCGCTCACGTCATTGTCGATGATCGAGAAATACTGCACCTGTGCGTTGGGCGGTGTGTTCCCGAGGATGATACACGACCCGTGGACCGCGATGGCGATGACGTTATGGGCGATCAACACATTGGAGCTTGTGCCGAAGACCCCAATGCCGTGTGTGTAGCAGTTCTGAATTGTCGCGTTCTCGATGCGAACGCCCGTTACCGAGGTAAGGGCCACGCATGACCCGGAGGTTTCGTTGGCGTCGTTCCCGTCGATCGCAAGGTTCGACAGTTCGATATTGCTGGCGCTGGACGCGGTGACGAAATCGGCATCTACGCCGACGTTGGCCTTTAGGGTGCTGCCGAGCAGGCCGCCGAAGCCGGTGAGCTTGCAGTTCGATGGGATGGCAATCGCCGCGCTCATCGTAACGCCTGCGGGCAGAATCACCCAGCCGGGCGCCGTTCCGTTGCAGGCGGACGAAATCGCCAGCGCCAAAGTGGAGAATTGGTCGGCAAACCTCACCTTCTCAATATTTGGCGACAGTATGCTGGAGCCGGCCGCGCCGCTTAAAAGTCCATGGTTGACGGTTGTGCCGAACAGGTCGCCGTTTGTCATCTGGTTGGTGCCGGTGGACGGCAACGCAATAGCGCTCGCGCTCAAGGTCGCGCCAATGTTTTGGCTCGCTCCCGTCATCGTTATGAGGACCGTGAAGCAAACCGACTGCTGGCCACTGATGCGCTGCGAACAGATCGTCCACTGCCATTGCGATGGCGCCGGGGTGATTTGGTTGTTGTCCGCCACGACCGTCGTAAACTGGCCTGCCGAGTTCATCGCGCCCACAACGGTCGTTTGGAAGGTCGAGCCGTTTAGGAGCGGCAGTTGGCTGATCCCGGATTGGTTAACCCAGACGCCTTGAAACGTCCCGTTGGCATAGGCGCGGCCAAACGGGTCAACGACCGTCGCCGAGACATTAACCTGCTGGGCGTAGCCGAGCGACGAAAGCAGCGCGACTCCGAACGCGATACCGCGAAACGCCCGTAGTGTCTTTTGTTTGCGGTTCATACTTGGTTTCCGTTTGACGTAGTGCTCATTGCGCGCAGGTCCCCGCAATCGGCGCAGCGGTGAAATTACCGCTGCCCATCAGATACTCGGTCTCGCCGGTCATGCAGCTCGTCCATTGGGTCGCGGGGGCGGTTCCCCCGAGTTTGGCCGCTACGGGCGCGGCAGTGGCAAACCACGTCTGCGCATACTGCCCGGTCACGGTCGCGCCGGCGTTGGTGATCGAGTAGGCGCACGCGAGCTTAGGCGCGGGCGGCGGGCACGGCACGGTTGCCACCGGGGATCCAGTGACGCGTGCGGTGGCCATGAGGTCGAGCACCACGGCGTCAATCGGGTAGCCGGCGTTGGCGTTCGATCCAGTCGCGGCCCCGAGCGTGAGGCCCGCGACAACCGGCCCGCTCGCGTAGAGCGTCCTGACGGTCGAGCCGAGCGCGGTCGAGCCCGACGGGACGGTCCACGTCTGCCCGACCGCCGCGTTGAAGCAGGCCAGTAGAAGATCATCAGGATTGAGATTGACCAGCCCTGCCGATGGGCTCGGCGTGGTGCTCACGGCCACGTTGGACACCGCCCCGATGCCCGCCGCCCCGCTGTACTCCAGCGCGACGGCGGAGAGGTCAACCCCGCAGCAGGCCGCGACCTTGATGGTATCGGCACCGCCCTTGATCGCGGCCGCGTGGAAGGCGAACAGGTAGGCCCCGGTGGCCGTGCTGCCGAGCCCGGCGGCATCTTTGACGTAGACGTTCCCCTGAGTGTCGCTCAGCGCCGTGGGACCGTAAGTGATTGAGGTCCACGAGATGAGCACCACGACGGTATTGCCCGCAGTGGTGTTGTTCGGGAAAACGAGCGTTCCTCCGGCTCCAGGCGTACCGGCAACGGACTGCACCAGCACGGGCGCGGCCGCGCACCATGCGGCGAGGGCGACGGCCAACAGGATGGTCTTGAGCGCCTTCATTAGTTCGACCCGAACGTATCCGGCCCCAGCAATTCCAGCGGGGCCTCCGGCCTCAGTGCGCGGTCAGGCCGATCCATGTCACCTTGCCACTCGTCGCCGCTAGCGTTGGCGGCGTGATATTGGCCGGGCATGTTCCACTCAGTCCCGTCTCGAAGGTGTAATTGATATAATTGGCAGGATTCCCAATGCCGTTAAAACCTCCAGCTTCCGCCGCTGTTAGGCCGCCGCCAGCGCTCGTCACCACGCCGAAAAAATAATCTCCGGCGCTGACACTGATCGGGCCACCTGTGACCGGAATCCAGTCGATTGCGTCGCCCTGCGTAGTGCGCGGAGCGGCTGCAACGAGCGTTCCAGTCGCGTTGAATAGACAGACCGACCACGCCGCATTTCCCGCTCCGGCTTGCGCATCCACGGCAATCTTGGAGAGCGATATCGCCGCAGGGAGCGACACCGAGAACAGGGCGAGGGCACCATCCGTGAAGGCCGTCGGCGTGCCGTTTCCGATGGTGTCGTTCTGCATGAAGCCTACGGTCGAGCCTCCGCCGCTTATCGTGGCCCATTTGCCGTCGCCTTCGAGGTAGGTGTTGCTGCCGGGCGTTCCGGTCGCGCTGATGCCGCTCACCGGAAGCCCCGTCGCATTGGTCAGCGTCAAGCTGCTCGGCGTGCCATAGGCTCCGTTCTTGGGCCAGCAGCCGTCCGTGGTGGCACAGGCGGTCGCGGTCCCGGCGTTCCCGGAGGTCGCGTTGCTGATCGTTCCAGCGCCCAAACCCGCCGCCGGGACGCTGGTCGCTGCAATGGTGCCGCTGCCCGCCGGCGCCACGCTGGCTCCCGATCCCACCACCATCGTGGCCGAGGTGTTCGTGCCACTGCTGAGCGCTGACCACGCCGTCGAGGCCGTTCCCGCACAGCTCGAACTCAGCCACTTCCCGGTGCTCGAGCTATAGACCAGACACGTCCCATTGCCGGGCGCGGCATTGTCCACCGGCACGCCCTGCAACGCCGTGGCATTGCCGGAGCCGGAGCCGCCGCCGCCAACCCCTGGATTACCGACGGCTACGCTCTGGCCAAGCGCCGCGCATGCAAACAATAGAGCCGCAAATAGTGCCCGTTTCGTCATCACCGCCCCCACATCACGTACGCCTTTTCACCGTTGGCGCTGGCGTCCACCGAAAGGGTTGAGAGGTCGATGCCGCCAACCGTGAACGGCGGCGTGATCGATTGCCCAGGACTGGCCACGAGCCCGATGTTTCCGCTTGGCCCTTTCAGGTAGATGTAGGACGCGGCGGTATTGGTCGGGTCCGCCTGGATGACCAAACTGTGGGCGATGAAACTGACCCCGCCGTTTAGCGGGACCGGCGTGCCCGCGGTCGTGACCGTGATTTCGGCGGTTGCGTCAATCGTGTTCAGGGGCGCGGGGCTCCACGTCATGAACGCGGTCGCCATCAGCAGGAGCGACATCAACGCCGCGATCCATAAGAGATATTTATTCTTCATTGTGCTTTGCCTCCAATTGCGTGATCCCTCGACATCCCGACATCCTTCAGCGGATAAGAGTCCGGGGGAAGGTCGTAAACGGTTCCGTCGGCCCCGAGGTGTGAGCAGACGATCCCACCATCCATCAGGACAGGGAAGCCCGCGTCCGCCAGTTTCCGGCAGAAATAGAAGTCCTCGCCGTAGTGACCGCCGCTATCTTGCCCAACCTGAAACCATGGCTCGGGAATCTGCCGCACCGTCGCCATGCGGACCAGCAGGCAGCCCGCCGGGGCGTAGTAAACGGGGAACACGTCGCCCAACTTCCATTTCCAATGGGGCCCGGCGTTCTCCCGGACCCAGACAAGCGGCTGGGGCGGCGTTTCCTTGCTGACCTGGACCGCGCTGACGGCCCCGCAGTCGGGGTTCTGCTGCATCGTGTAGAACAGGTTGCACAGCGCCACGGCTGGCGGCACAACGTCATCGTCAACGAACAGGACATATTCGAGGTTGTGCTCGATTGCGGCCCGCAGGATCAGGGTCCGGGCCTTGCAGATGCCATTGATCGTGCAGGCCAGGACCGCCCGCTTCATCCCGACCGGAACCGCGAGGTTCATCATGGCGACCTCGTGCTCTGGCCAGACCTGACGGCCCGGCATGTAGCAGAGCCCGATCCCAACCCCGGCCCATTGGCCGTGGCCGCCCGCTTCGCTCCGTGGTTTCATTTGGACAACCGCCATCACGCCCTCCGTCCGCGCTTCCGGTCGCGCCGCGATTTCGCCTTCTTGTCCACGGCGCGGCCGCTATGGATGACCTTGTGCTCTTTGCCCGCGACCACCACGTCCCGCGCGGTAAACGGGATGTTGTGGATATGGCGATACGCCAGGCTCTTGCGATACGCCTCCCGGCTTTTAAAGTGTTCGACCGGCATTACTGGCCCCCTCCCGCCGCGAGAATCGGCTGCGCTGGCGTTGCCGGGTTGGCACCCGGATACGCCTGCTCAAACTGGTGGAGCTGGCCGCCCGCCTGATACCGCTGCATCAGTTGCACCCCAATGGCGGTGGCGCGGGCTGCGTTGGCGGCGGCGGACCGCATCAGAATTACTTGCGCGGGGCCACGCGCCGACGCCGACTGAACCGAGTCCTCGACCGCCTTGAGCATGTAGCGGGTGGCGGTCGGGGACGTGACAATCGACGCCATAGTTCGGGCGATCAAGAAACCGCCGAGCGCGCCCGTGGCGTAGGTCGTCATGAAACTGGACGGCCCCTTCGATGATGTCTGGAAAGGCGCGGTCAACGCGGCCCCGATCCCCATCATCACGGGATAGTGGGCCCAGCGCAGAATCTGGGCCGATTTGCTCGGGGTGATCCGGTTTACGACCTTGCCGATGTCAACGAGATTGTCGAATGCCTCGCGGGAAGGGCCATGCGCGCCGAAGATCGCGTCGATTTTAGACGGCGAAATTTTCTCAACGCTCTCCGGCAGCTTCGCCAGGTCCGCCATGCTCCACCCGACCGGCGCCTTTTCCGCGCCATTCGATAAATATCCGCGCGTGGCAAGTTCGGCCCCCTGGGGATTGCCGAGTAACTGCTGGGTCATGGCGACCCGTACCTTGTCCTTGGCCGCTTGTGCCGCCAGTTTTCCCGCGCGCCCCGAGTGGCCAAGTTGATCGAATCCGTTAAACAGGGATTTCACATCCTCGTCCGTGACTGTCGGGCTCGCGACGGTCACGCCAACGTCATCGAGGTTGCCTTCGAGGATCTGCTTCCCCAGCCCGTCCCGGAAGCTGCTGGCGTTGTGGTAGAACTGGCGCGCCTCTTTCCACGCGGTATTGCCTTTGGTCCCGGCGGTTGCCTTATCGATATCTCCAAACAGCTCGTTCGACAGCTTCGACGCCCACAGTTTCTGCATCGCGGCGTCGGGGTCGCGCGGGTCGGGCCGGAACTCCGCGAGGTCTTTCAGGGTCTGGTCCGCCACCGGGAACGGGATCGACGGGTTGCGGCGCGCCTTGCTTAATACCGCGAGAAAGTCGCCAATATCGCCCCGAAGAGCCGCGAGCCCATTGTCCGCCGCAACCGCGATGCTCTTGCCGGTCCGGGGGTCGATCAAGGTGCTGGCAGGGGCCGGAGCGTTGGCAAAATCCATCAGGGACTTGGCCGCGGTCTGCATTTTCTTCATGTCGCCAGACCGCATCGCGGCTTCGAGTTCCGGCCCAAACTTTGCAAGCTGGGCGTTGTTGCCAAGAACCCGGGGGTCCGTGAGGGCGCGGGCGACCTCATCGGCGACGGCGTTGGCCTCAGGGGCTGCCTGCTGCGCGGCCGCGCGGTCGATGCTATCGATGAAGCTCCCGGCGATGGCCTGGACCTTCGACATCGCGGGGGTTTTGACCATCCCGGCGGTCGGGCCAAACAGTTTGCCCTGCAGGGCCGATTCCACGGTCGGCATGGATTTGCCGAGCGGCACGTTCACCTTGCCGTTTAGTTCGTTGGCAGTGTCCCACAGGGAGTTCGCCCGGGCGCTGAACTCGTGCTGGGCGCCGGTCACGGCATCCCGGAGCGCGTCGCGCGTTGCCGCGGTATCGAGTTGGCGCGGTCCGATTGCCGCCATCTGGTCCCGCGCGGCACCGGCGGCGGCGTCCTGGATCCCTTTGGTCCGGGCGAGCGGGCCGAACCCCTCGACCAGCGTGCGGAACTTTCCCGCGATCTCGGGTGGCCCGGCCCCGAGGCCGAACTTCTCCGAAATGGCGGCGATCGCGCGGTCCGCTGCCGTCATGGCCCCGCCACTCATGGCCTTTTTCAGCAGCGCCTTGCCGCCGAACTGGAGCCCTTGGCCCCCAACCTCGAACAGCCCCTGCTCGGCCCCGGACTTGAGAGCCGTCTTTGGCGAGAACCTGCCGCCTTGAATGACCTGCTGGGCCGAGTTCCCGGCCGCTCCCCCGAGTGCCGCCCCAATCACCGGGATGGCAAACGACGCGCCGAAGGTTTCGGGCGCGAGCGCGCCAGCCGCTAGAGAACCGCCGATCCCCCCGAGCATCGCGCCGATCCCGCTGGAACTATGGGCGGTCTTGTACGCCTTGGCCCGGGTCGCCAGGGTATCGACAATCTCCTGCTGGTCCTTCGGGTCAAGTCCGGTCCATTGCGGGTAAAACGCGACGCTGGCGAAGGTCCGGATACCCTTCGGATCGTTCTCGGCATTGAACCGGACGATGGATTGCACGGCGTTCTGGGCCGCTGGCGAAAGCGGGCGCTCGGAATCGGGCACCGGGGCCTTCGGCGGCGCGGGCGCGGCTGCTTTTGGCTTTACGGACGCCAGCGCCGGGATGATGATTCCCATTAGGCACCCCCTCCGTACAGCAGCGATGTTGCGCCGCCGCCGTTCGGGGATGCCGCCGCCGGGCTCGCGAGGTAGCCGATGAGGTCGTCGATGGCCTTGACGCGGGCGCGGCCCGTGCTGCCGGGGATCAGGCCACCGGCAGGCGTTTGGACGGCCTTGAGAAGCGCCGTGAGGGTCGGGCCGCTCTTGCCCGTGACCTTTGCGAGGTCGGCGGCGATCCCAAGGAGCGCGCTGGTAAACGCATCGTTTCCCGGCATGTTTTTCGCCAATTGGGCCGCGTTCGCAAACCGGTCGTAGATGGGTCCTGTTTTGGCCGCAATGGCCGCGTCCACGGCGGCCCGGTACTTGGCCGGTACATCGGCCTTCGGCATCGCGCCCGAGGCCACCCGGTCGGCAAGGCCCTGGATATAGGCCGAGCCCGCTGGCGTCGGGGAGCCGCCGGGATTCGGTGCGGCGGGCGCGGACGCGGACGCGCCGCCCCGCTGGGTTGTGCGCTTCGAGGTCGTGACCAGCCCGTTCACGGGATCGACCGACTGGGTGGTGCTGACCGTTGGGGCGGTCGCGAGTGCCTGGGGCGCAATCGTGACGCTGCGGCCAATCTCGACGTGGCTGACGGGCGTACCGGCGGGATCGTTGGGGTCGTACGCGTCCATGTAGTTGACCGTGATTTTTTTGCCGTCGGGCCCTTCGGTGACCTCGCTCGACGGTTTGAAAATCAGCTTGGAATCCGCGCCATAGCCAGCTGGGATCGGCACCTGCACGGTCTGGTTGGTCCGGTTGTTCATCAGGACCACGCCGTTTTTGCCAGCGGAAATGCGGCTCCAGACGCCCGCTTGCGCCGCCTCCTGTTGCGCGTTGAACCGTGCCTGTTCAAGCTTTTGGGCTGTATCGGTCTGGCCAAGTTGCCGCGCCTGGAGAGCCAACTGCCTGAGCTTTTCCTGGTTGTCGAATTGCTGCTGGGCCTGGGCGGACTTCTCCTGCCGCGCCGCCAACGCGCCTTGCGCGAGTTGGGATCCCATTTGGCCCAATGCTTCGAGGAATGCCATCAGAACAGCCCCCCGAGAACGGAGTTGAGCCATCCAGGGTCCGCCGCGATCCCGGGGTTTGTGCTGCCGGGAATATTGGGCCAGGTTGTGTACGGGCCGGTCGGCGTGCTCGACTGGGGCGGGGTTGCGCCCGGTTTGTTGGCGGTGGCCGGCGCGCCCCCAAGGATGAGTTGCCACAACGCCGAGGTATTACTCGGCGCGGAGAAAAGGCCGGGATTTTCCTGCGACGACAGCATGGATTCGTACTCGGACGCGGCCTGCTGTTGTTGCTGCTGGAGGTATGGGGCGAGCGCTTGGCTCACGACTTCGGTTGTGACCGCGGGGCTCTCGTTGAGCCCGCGCTCCCCAAGGTATCCCTGGGCCTGGTTCTCGACGCCGGAAATGAGTCCAGAACTCAGCGGTTGCTCCAGCCCGTGGATCGCGGCGGCGGTTGATGCGGGCGTTTGACCCAAAATCTTGTTTCGCAACGCGTCCTGTTGGCCCTGCTGGAGATAGTTCGAGATGGTCCCGGCGCCCGCGAGGCCCAAGGCAGCGGCCTTGAGCGGGTCTTTGGTGATGTCGCCAAGGAGCGCACCACCGCCGCTGCTCGCGGCGGATCCAATCGAGCTCAAAATGCTGCCAATCGAGTTCATTACGACCCTCCCGCGATCTGCGGCTGCGATTCACCGCCGCTAAACAGGCTCGTCAAATCGAACGATGATGCCCCGCTGCCCGGCGATGACGCGCCAAGGCCGGGGCCTCCAGGGCTTGCCGCCTTACTCGCGGGCGAACCCCAATTCGGGAGCGGCTGACCCGACAGGATCGACGCGAACAACAGGTCGGCATCTGGCGATAGCGACCCGCCCGTGAGAGCCTGGGCATTGGCGGACCCGAGCATGACGGCCCGCTGGCCGGGAGTAATCAGTGAGGGCGCCGACGCGGCTTGAGGCGGTGCGGTTGGGCCCGCCCCTTGCGACGGCCCGGTCACGGCCCCAATAACGGACGGCGCGATTGCCCCAAGCGCGCTTTCCAGCGCGGTCGATCCGCCGATGGCGCTGGCGGCGGACCCAACACCACTGGCGATTGCCCCGCCGGCGGTTCCGAGTGCCCCCATGATTGCCGGGATGATTTCGGGCATCAGGCCGCCCCCTGGCGAATAAAGCGCGGCTGAGGCGCGGGCCGTACGTCCGGTGGCCGCGTGACCGCATGGATTGTTTCCCGTGGAACACTTTCGGCGTCGGGCTGACCGCTGAATTTCAAGCTGCTCCACACGCCGGTGTAATTGACCTCCGACCCGCCCGCCGCCGCGATCATGGTCCGGATCTTCTGTTCGGCTTCGGTGTCTTGCAGGAAAACAGTGAAGCCCCTGAGCCCCAGCGCCGCGAACTCCCCAAGCATTGCCCGGACCAGCGCGAGCGCGATGGTCGGCTCAGAGCCTTCCCGCACTTTCAGCCGCAGCAGCCACGCAATGTCATGCGCGACGGCGGCAAGAGAAAACCCAAACGCCTCGCCATCATCCCGGACCGCCACCCAGCAGGTCTCGGGCGACAGGCGAAGATCGCCTACCTCCTGCGCGATTTCCGCGCACAATCGATCCCCCGCGACGTAATGGCGAACCTGGTAGTTCATGGTTATTTGCGGCGCCCAGCGCGCTTGCGCCCACGGGTCGCGAGCTTCGCCATGGTCTTGGCCCCGTGGGCTTTTCTCCCGATGGCCGCAGCCGCCGCCTTGGCGCGTTCCGGCGAATAGCCCTCGCGTTTCTCGATGGACTCTTTTAGGTTGGCGAACCTCTTGCCAGACCCCAGCTTTGGTTTCCTCGCCATGGTCCCTACTTTCTGCCGCTCTTGCGGCGTCCGCGGGTCCAGGCGGACCGCGGGGTTGATCCCGAGATGGCGTTGGCGTTGCGGGCCGGGGCCTTCTGGGTGTCGGGTGCGCATTCGATTTCGCGGCTGTCGTTGCCGACGGCGCGCGCGTCGCTTGGCCGTTTCTTCACCGTTACCTCTTGCCGCTTTTGCGGCGGGTCTCGTGCTTCTTGGCGGTTTTCGGTTGGTTCATCGGGTGATGGACCCGCCCGTGGCTGAGTTTGGTTTTGCTCTTCATGGTTCTCCTTTCATCCGGACCTAGACGCTCGACGGCGGCGACACGATTGTCGGGACTCCGCCGCCGGAATTTTTAGGCTCGACCTCCCAATCGACGGCTTCGACCTGTATGCGGCCACTCCCGGCGACAATGGCGCTGGCGTTCATCGCGATATTTCGGAGCGCCGCCACTATCTCGAATGCCTGCAATCCGAACCCTTGGGCCGCGCCCGCGTACATGCCCGCGTTCGCGGCGGTTGCCGCAAGCCCCTGGTACTGCGGCGTCACCGTCAGGCTCGGGGTGTCGAGGTAGCCGCCCCGAAGTTTGAGACCACGGAAATACAACCGGGTGTCGCCGCCGTCCGCGAAAACGTTGGCAGTTTGGAACGACCACGACACCTTCGTCCCGTCAAACGTAATGTCACCGGCAAAAAGTCTCCGCAGCGTGCCGTCAGTGTCGCCGCACACCACCGTGATCGGGATCGTGCCCTCCGCCCGGACCTGAATCCCAGCGCTCACGTCGAACGGCAGGTCCAGCAGGGTCCACACCTTGAGCACCAGGTCGTAGCACGCGACACGCGACAGCCTTCCGTTGGCCGTGGACAGCAGCGGAAACGCCACGCAATACATCGGCGGGTTGGCCGACTGCCACGCGCGCGAAAGATGCACGTAGGACCAATCGAGCGGCGAGATGTCGGTCGAATCCGGGTCGGGGAACAGGTAGGGCCTGATTTCCTCGCTGATGACCCGATCCCGCACCCCGTCATATACCGCGACCCCAAGGTGGGTCATCCGAACAATTCCAAACCCCGGCACAAACAGGATTGTGCGGGGCGCAACGCAGCCCATGTCGGTCTGGGCCTGTTGAATCGAAAAATCGGATGCGCCGAAAACGCCCGTGATCTCGTAGGTTGAGAAGTCCTTGAAAAGGACCAGTGTTCCCTGGGGCGCGATCCCGGCTTCCGCCACCGTGAACGTCGCCATCCCCATGCCCTGAGTTCCGTCCGATTTGTTGACGAACGCGGTATTGAGAGGGTTCCACGAGTTAGGGTTATCGGAATCCGACATCTTGAGGCAGCTCGGCCCGTCAAGCCCGTCGGTCGTGTTGGTCGGGTATGTGTTCCAAAGCCATAGGGAGCCCGCGTAGACGATTGCATGGGCGGCGCCGCGCGGCGCCACCGCCGACGCCAACCCACTGTTCTGCCAAATGGCCGTTCCGTCGGCATACTGGTCGCCAAGAAACTCGGTCCACGTGGGCGCGGACGAGCCGGTGACGCCACCTTGAATCGTGGTGAAAACATACGCGGTCGAGCTTACCGACGCGGTGATGACGCTACCGACCGGGAACGCGGTTGCCGCCGCCCACGCGGGCCATGACGCCGTGAAATGGTTTGCCAGGGGCGTCGCAGTGGTGCCGTCGTATTGTTGGGGCGGCACGCCGTTTGAGAGGGCGAAGATCGCCTCGTTCACGAACGGCACGATCTGGGGAATTTGACTCGATACCCCGACGATCCCGCCCGCCGGGTTGATCGGGCCACTCCCGGTGTTGGACCCGCCGTAGCCCCCAATCGTCTGGGCGTCCATGCCGCACGGCGTTTTGACCGTGGAGGGGAACCGCGCCACAATGTCTCCGGGTCCGGAATACGAACTGCCCGTGATCTTCCAGAGCCACATCTGCTCGGTGGTGTTTTGCGTCGGCGGCAACTGCGAGCCGCGTCCATAGCCGGTGTCGATGAAACTGACGGTCGGGATCAGGACTTGGAAAATCAACGCCTCGGACCCGGGGCTCCCGTTCGCGTCGGTCCGATAGATGTTGTAGGCGTACGCGTTGGCCACCGCGTCCCATGAAAGGTCTGCCTTGTGGCCAGACGCCCCGAATGTGAAACTTACCTCGGCGCTGGGGGTGGTCTCGCCGTTGATGTCGAGCGCGGTGATGACCCAGCGGTACGTCGCGGCGGTCAGGGATCCGCCGGTCCCACCGTCCGCGACCGCGAGGGATCCGGGAGCGGCGAGCGGATCGGTCGATTCGCTCTGAAGCGCGAGATAATACGGCGGCGGTGCCGTCTGGGTCGATGGCAGCGCGACCGGCTGGAGGGTGCCGAGACCCCAGAAAAAACCCGTGGCCGTGGGGCCGGCGCCGTTCAGGGAACTGATAATCTTGGACCCATCGCACGTTCGCAGCGCACCACGGCGCGTAAAGACCATGTTGGAGATGGCCTTGACGATGCCTTCCGGCTGAGAAAAGATCGAGGCGGCCGCGTTCACGCCGCGCAAGAACTTGTTCTGCGTGATGACCTTGAAAGCCATTACGGTACGATGATTCCCCCGGAGACCGAGCCGTAGAACGTCTCGCGTCCAGAAACTCCAGATCCCAACTGTTGCGGCCCAACCAGCACTTGGTCCTGATTCCCAAGCGTCGCGGACGCCTGAATGAACTCCTTCTTGAGGCTTGCGGCTTCCTGGCGCTGGGCTTCGGACTCGCGGAACCGCGCCAACATCCAATCGGTCAGGAGCGATTCCCACTCCATCGGGATCGCAATGACCAGACCGGCGTCGCCTGCTCCATAAGACGGCGGCATCCGGCGGCCCGCGAACCGGATATTGAGTTCGGTCACGGCGGCGCCGGTTGATGTCGAGGCGGCGACGGTGCCGCCGAGCCCGCGGGTGCAACCGTAAAGCGTGGTCGGGGTGAATCCCTGGTAGTTGACGATTTCTGACCCCACCATCGCGAGGCCGAACGGCAGGACAAACCCGCCGGTTGACGCCACCGGAATCGTCGTGGTGGTCGTGGAAATAGGAGCCGACGTGGTGGTCTGGCCGCTGGTGCGGGGCGGCTGAGGCCACATCTCTACGATCTGTACATTGGAGCCCTCGCTGAGGGTCGTGAGCGCCGAGATGCCCGTAACGGAGTTGTGGTAGAAAATCTCCCGGTGCTGCACCAGATTGACGGTGTAGCCGTCGTACCAACAGTCGGTGATCTCGCGCCAGTACCCGTTGAATGTATAGAGCGGCTGGCCCGTGACCGAACCGATCCCGGTCTCGGACCTAATGCCGTTCGACGCCTGTGCGCAGAGCTTGAGGGCCTCGTTGAGCCAGCGGTAGCACGTTGCGGCGCTGACTTGGAGGCCGTCCGCATCCGCCGTCGCGGTAACGTCGGGGAAGAGGTCGCGCGCGCTCAGGATGATGTCGCCTACGGTCATGGTCCATTCCCAAAAAAAATCGGGCCGCCAAGTCCGCCCTGACAAGCGGCCCCAGAGGCCCAGTCAATGCCCGCTTGCAGGAGGTATCGCGTCGTTCTACGGGTTGGCCGCTACGTCCACGTCCACGTTGGCGGTGGCGGCCGCTCCCGTAAGGGTGACCGCGACCGAAATTGACGTCAGGTTCAGGTCCGTAATGAACGGCACCACGACGTTGGCGTTGCTGGCGGACCCGAGCGCCGTGAACGTGAGGGCCGGGGACAACTGCTCGGTGGTGGTGCCGTCGGTCCCCGTGATGTCCACAACCGCGACCGGAGCGCCCGCCGTGCGGGTCAGCCGCACATGGACGTACCCTCGGGACGCGTAGGTCGGGGAAAGCGAACCGCTCGCCGGAACCGTAATCGTGGTGGTGGCGGAAGCGGACGCCGACGTTGCCAGCACCTGCTGGTTGACGGTGGCGGCGCCAAATCCGGGCGTGATCGAAGCTGCGAGGTTGAGGATTGCCATGATGCTGTTCTCCTTACATGCCGGTGATGCAGACCTGCATGCGGGGGCTGAGACAAATCAACTGCCACGTCAGGTACATCGTGGTGGTGATGACCCGCTGGTTGGACGGCTTGAGCCACGGGTCCGCCGTGAAGTAGTCGGCGATGTGGTACACCGGGTACAGATACTTCGTGTTCAGCAGGAACCCTTGGGTCGCCGTGACAAACGGGTCAGGCGTCACGATGGCGTTGTTGAACAGGAAGTGGTAGCGGAAGCCGGCCTGGAGCGCCTCGGTGTCCTGCTTCTGGGCCCCGTCGTTCGGGATGAACCTGGGGGTCGCGGTGAACTGGGTCTTGAACCCAGCGTACGACGTGTTGGTCATGGGGAACAGGTCCGGCTCATCGAACCCGAGCACCACCGACTGGTACGCGGATTCGGCGTTCGCGATGGTTAGGGGCGCGGAGCTGTTCGAGACGTTGGCGGCGGGTTGCCACGCGGTCACGCTGGAGCGGTTGATCCCGGCGATGGTGTTGGTGGTCTGGTAAACCCAAGCCGGGATATTGTCGATGTCGAGCGAGGTGTTCTGCGGCGCGGTGCCCCACATCGCTCGGCTGAGTTTCTGGAGCAGCGACGCGGACGCGATCTGAAACTTGGTTTTGACAATATCGACCGAGTTTCCGCCCCGGTTCAACTTGATGTCGTTGATCGGGATCGTGACCGCCTGGTAGTAGCTGCGCCATTGCTGCTCGGCGGGCTGCACCGAATCGGTGACCGCGGTGTTGAGCACCTGGTCTCCCCAGAAGGCCCCGCCGGTCAACTCCTCCTGCGTGATGATCGGGTAGACGATGGCGCCCTCCCCGAACTTCTTGCCACGCCGGTTCATCGCCCAAAATACCGGCGACGGCTTGAACGTGACATCCCCAAGGGTCCGCAGAATATGCTTCTGCGTGATCGCGTCCATCGTGTTGATGAGCGTTACCGGGGGCTGAAATAGGCCAGTACCGATTGTCCCTGCCATAGCGTTTTCTCCCTAAGAACTAATTGACCCCTCCGACCGCACCAGTGCGGATCGCGGAGTCGAGCCTGTTCATCAAATCCTGGTCGCCGTGGATCGCGTCGAACGCTTCCTCCAGCGAGCCGTACGACTTCGATCCCGGGACTGCCCCAACGGCCCCGCTGTTGGGCCGGGGCGTCATGCCGGCGGCCCCTTGGGCGCGGGCTTCTTGCAGGCCGCGCTCGTACGCCGCCTTCTCCCGGGCTTCCACTTGGCGCTGCGAGGTCATGTCGTTGTAGGCGCGCCGGACATCGGGCACGCCATCCTCATCGAGCACCCGGTTTTTTCCGGCATACTCAATGACGGTCTTGAGGTCCACGTCGGCGAAGCGGTCCGGGATCGCGTCGAACTCCTGGCGCAACTCGCGGTTGAGCAGGCGGCGCGTGCCGAACTGGAGCGCCTGCTCCAGCTTGGTGATGCGGTCGGTTTCGAGGGCCGCGACCTTCTTCTCGGCGGCGGTCAGCTTTTTGAACAGCGGCCCGAGAATCTCGTCGTTCTCGTACCGGCTGTAATCGTCGGCGGTGGTGGTTCCGGAACCGGCCGGCGCGGCGGCGGGCGCAGCCGCAAGCCGCTCCTGGAGGCTGCCGTAAACGCGGGTGACTTCGCTCGCGAGGGTGTCGAGCTCCTGCTGCTTCTGCTGGGCCTTGTGCTGCTCGGCGACCGATTCGGCCTGAAGGGCCCGCATCTCACCGAACGTGATCTTGCCGCCGTCGGCGAGCGGGATCTCCACGGTGTCATCGAATTTCGTTTTGTCAGCGAGCATTTCCTTGAGCGTCATGGCTTAACCTCACTGCGGATTGGGCGCACCGTTCATGCCGCCGCCGGTTGGCGTATTGACGGCGGAATGACCAATTTGGGCGGCGCCGGGCGCGGGGCGCGGCGGCGTCAGCGTCGAGAGCGTCTGCTGGGCCTTTTCGGCCTCTTTGATCGCGCCGTCAAGCGGGCGCAAAAGCGACGCGACATTGGTCGCGACACCGGGGAGCCGTTCAATCGTGAACGGAAGCATCCGGGCGAACACGGTCCTGATCTGCTTGAGTTGGTTCAGGATCATGCCGGGGTCTGCGCCCTGGAGCTCGGACATCTGGGACGCGAATTGCTGGCCCGCCGGTGTCGTGGCGCTGGGGGCGCCGCTCGGTCCCATTGCGGGGCCACCCTGCGGGCCCATGGGGCTCGCGCCTCCTCCGGCCATCGCCTTGCGCAGCATGGCGGCCTGGAGAAACTGGGCCAGAGGATTGGCGGCGGTGCCCATCTCGTTAGTCTTGGTCGCCCTTGTCGGTGGCGGTCGCGCCGCTCAACAGCCCCAGCGGGTCGGCGGTTTGGCCCATCTGGCGCGGCAGATCCTCGACCGGGTAATTGGAATCGCGGGGGTTGTTCTCGTACATCGGCGATGCCAGTTCAGGCTCGCGTTCGCTGTTTTTCCGTGCCATGGGATGATCCTCGAATCTCAAAATGGTGGGCAGCCGCCTCGCAAGCGGAAGGCTGCCCGGAAACTGTGGTCACCAGAAGGGGATTAGTCCTTCTTGGTGTGGCGCCGGCGGCTCGCCTTTTTGTGCGACTTGGCCATTGGTCTCGTCCTTTCCGCGGCAACCCCAGAGACTCCTACGGGGCTTGTCGCTGCGTCCGGTAATCGCCGTACTGATCGATCAGGCCCTTCGATTGGCGGACCAGGTAGGCAATGAACGCATCGTCCGTTGGGAAGCTGCGCCTTGTCTCCTCCGGTACTTCGACCGGACACGCCAGCACGCCATTGACGGCTAACTGGGCCAGTGTCCACTCGCCGCGCCTCGTTGGCGCCATCACAAATTCGTAACGGTCGTTTTCCAAGACACCATGACCATGCGCCCTCGCCTAAATGCTGGCAAGGGGGTATGTTGGAGAATTTGGAGGGTAATGGATTAACTAGCCAAGCGGTTAGTTAATTGGGACCGCGATCCAGTGATGCCCGAATTGGTCACGGTATAGACGGAATCCGAAGTCAATGACCGCGCCGTTCGCGCACGATTGACGCGCCCATTCCGGCGTCCTGTTGTAGATCTCGGAAAACTCTCTCACTGTGACCCAACGAACTTTACCAGGGGCCTCGGTGGCCCACGGGGGAAGCGGAGCGGTCGGTGTCGCCATCGGGCTCATTTGCGTTTCAGCCGCGCGATCGCCGCGATCTTTTGATCGGTCTCGATCAACTCCGCGATCCGTTCGGCGTTGGGAACCTGCAAAAACTCCAGCGCGCTCTTGGTGTCGATCATCCCGAGCTTGCGGAGGTCCGGCACCATGCGGCGCAATACCGACGCGGATTGCGGCCGCACTGATCCGGGGTCTACCCACACGTTCCAGCCCGACAATTCCTTGTCGCCGATGGCTTTCCAGTTTTGAATCGCGGCTCCATTGTCGCCGTCCGGCACGATGAAGCTTTGGTCCTGCGAAAACTTCGCCATCATGTAGAACATCTGCTCGGCGAGACGCTGGACCGAGCGGGCAAGGAACATGCCTTTCAGAACCGTTAGTTTCTGGGCCTGCCCGACCGCCGCGTCGAAGAGGTCGCTCCCAACGTTACCCGCCCCGGGGTTTCCCTGGCGAGACTGCGTGTAGCCGTGAAGTTCTTTCTGGAGTGCGAGCAACTGCATCGGAAGGCCAACGAGATGTTGCGGCATCGGGGCGGGCCATTCAATCTTGGGCGGGGTGCTGCCCGCGTTATAGGTCAGGATTTCGCCCGGGAGCCCGAGGTAGGTGTCGGCCCCAATGCCCGAGCTTTTGTCGATCATGACGGTCCCGTTGTTCAGCCGGATGGCGTTCTCGTACGTCATGGCCATCATCTTTTGCGCGATGGTCTGGAGGTCGCGTGTATAGCGGGTCGGCGGAACGCCCCAGAACCCGGTCAATGGCGGGAGCCCAAGGAACCTGACGATGGGGAAACCGCGGTGCGGAACCCAGTTGTCTCCGTCGAACAGGACAACGCCTTCGCAATCGATGATGAGGCGGCCGTTCGGCCAGCGCGGCACTCGCTTGGGCGCCACGACCAAATCGGAAGCCGCAAGCTGAACCTCCCGGTCCACGTCCTTGACGGAACTGTCGAAGATGAAGGCATACCGGACCCGATACCGGCCATCGTCCTGGCTCTGGGATGAGGAATCGGGCGTGTAGCCGCCGCCCCCATACCGCATCGGCCCGGGCGTCATCTGGAGGGTGAACGCGGGGCTCCCGGGGGTCGGGGTGTCGGAGTTGGCCGCGCCCCGTCCTTTACGCTTTATCGCCGCCGCCGTCTCACCCCAATGGGCCTGAATCTGGTCGAGGTACATCCGGTCCTCGATGATCAGGTAGGTCAAATCCTTCTCACACGAGGCCGAGGGATCGGGGAAGATGTCGGCGGGGTTTCGGCTCGCAACCCAAGTTTCTCCCGCGCCGTTGCGGGCGCTGGCGTCGTGGCCAAACTGGAGGATGCCGGTTCCACTGAGGTTCGCCCACAACTCCGCCATGAAGATTTCTAGGTTCCAAAATCCCTGGCGCCACTCAGCTTGAATCGCCTTCTCGCGGGCCTCATCGCGCGCGTCGCGCTTGGCGATGTAGACCAGCGGCTGCATGTCGGCCAGATCGGTCGCCTCCGCCAGCATCAGGGTCTGGAGCTGCGGGATGTCGATCTGGGGCCGGTAACTCGGGGCCTGCATGATCTTCTGGCGCAGCGTGTAGAACCCCTCGATTTCGAAGAAGTAATCGTCGCCGTCGAGGCGTTCGCGCCGATCCTCGGCGGACAGGCGCTGGAGCGCGTCGATCTGCTCGCACCGCTCATCCTGCGACGGGCGCGACTTAGCCGCGGTCACGATTTCCATGCGGGGCGTTGGGATGAACGTCGCCATCAGGGTAAGTATAGACCCGCGTTTCTCGCACGCTCGGCGGTTAATTCACGGTCCCGCATAATCGTTCTCCAACCGTCTCGTGACCTGGTTCCGTCCGGGTTGATCGTCAGGAGGCGCTGGCGCACAAGCTCTTTTTCTACCGATTCCCGCGACATCCCCATCGCGCTGGCGATCCGGCTTACGGTCAGGCCATCGCAGAATTGTTGAGCGACCTGTTTTTGGCCGGCGTCGGATAGCTGCTTGGCGACCGTTGGGCAACCGGCCGCCATCGCCCGCAGTTTGCGCCAAACGCCCCCGGCCTTGCGCTTACGTCCGTAACTCACGGTTCCTCCTCCGGCTCCGACATGATGCCCTTGCCGGTCATGAGCCAATCCTTCAGGGCGTCGAGCGGGCTTTGGGTGGTGCCGTGCTCCCCGCCCTTAACCCGGTCCTCGATGTCGCCCAAGATTGATTCCGCCATTTTGACCCGGTTCAAATCGTCGAACGTCAACGCCCCAATGGAACACGCGACATCGGACCCCATCTGCATCCACGCCCGGTTCCTCCCAGTCTTGCGATTCTGCCGGAAGTTCTTGAATATCTGGCCCACCAGTTGGCCCGAAACCAGTGCGGTGCCGTCCGGTATCCCGGCTATTTCGTCGGCGCCTGGGGCTGGAGCCGCGCCAATTCTTCGAGCGCGGCGGCCGCCTTGGCGCGGGCCTCCTGGATCCACTGCCGACGTGGCTCCCGCGACACGTCCCGGCCCTGTGCCCTGGCCTCGATTGCGGCCTGTTGAAGGTCGTCCGCTGTCGAACGCGGGGATGGCGGTTGAGTCGCCCCTGGGTTCGGCTGGAGCTGCGCCGCTTGGTTGATTTCCGATTGCCATGTGGTCTCCGCTGTAAACACTTGGGACGCGCTGTACTGCGGGCCCGACACCAGGACAAGTTGTTTTCGGGTCTCATCCCACGCTTTAGTTACCCGGATGGGCGATGAAGCTGCGTCGAGCAGGTGGTCCCGGTCGATCCTGAGTTCGCCGGTTGGGCCGAACTGCCGGACCAACGCCGCCAGAATGGCCAGCAGGTAATCGGGGCCGCTGAGTGTGCCTTTGTCTTGTGGGTAGGGCATTACCAAATCCTCCTCATGCCGTGAGCCCCCGGAGACGCGCCATGCGCTGCTGGTTGACGTGCCAGTTCTCAATCTTTTTCGTGTGGGCGATGGCGCGGGCCCGAGTCACCGATAGGACGTTATCCAACTCGTTCAGATGCTTGGGCATCGGGCGCCGCTCGCCGAACTGGCCGCGATCCATGGCGTCCTGCTCGGAACCGGCGGCGGGAGAATCGGGCGCGATCCGGCTCTGCTCGTAGCCTTCCCCCGCGATGGCCTCGGGGGTCGCGTATTGGTGCCGCGCAATCCAGCCGAACATCCCGGCGCACAGAACATCGTCGTGGCCGACCTCGACGGTCCAGCGGGCGCTGTCGTTGTTTTTCACTTTCTCCATCTGGGCGACAAGGGCCTCGTGGTGGGGCCGGATGATGTGCTGCCGTACCCCCACCCGGTAGGCCGCAAACATCAGTTCCCGGGTGGTCGTGGTGGTCTCCCACCCGATGGTCTGGGATCCGGAGTTCCGCTTGCGCTTGTCGTCCCGGCCCTTCCAGCGGTACAGGTTCCAGTAGTTGTACTTGTCCCGCAGGATGGTTTGGGCGTGTCGTCCGTACCCTCCGGTCAGCTCGATGTTGAGCATGGCCTCGTTGTACCAAGTCCCGACCGCGTAGAGAAGCTCCGCCAGCAGTTCCGGGGCCAGCCGTTCCTGGTAGGCCGCGACCTGCTCGCCGTCGGCCCGCCACACGCAAATCGAGGCGTAGTCTCCGCCCTCGACCCCCTTGGCCGCATCGGCCCCGATGAAGTATTCGGCCCTGGGCTGGGGCTTCTCCCAGACCATGAGGCCCCCGCGATCATGGCGCCGGAACTCCGGACGCCCGTTCGTGACGTCGATACTGCCGCGCCATACCGGTGGCAACACCAGGGACCGGACGTACCGCAGTTCGTCGGGCTGGAACGCCGGGTCGCCCGTCGCGATAAAGGCGGTCTGGGCGGCCCACGGGTACTCCCGGTGAAACGTCAGGATGTCACCGTTGCAGCGGGTCGCGATGGCCCACCGCATCCACGCGATCTGGGCGCGGTCCGCGTGAAAATCCTCCATCACCTCGCGCTCATCGTCATCGAGCGGGGCATCGGGGGCTTCGAGCGGGTCGCGCCGGCACGCGGGATCGTCAAGCCAGGAAAGAAAAACCGGGAGAAACTCGTTTTTGCCGCTCTCGGCGTCCAGCCAATACTGGTAGAACGCCTTGCCCTCGCCGTCCATGCCGTTCGCGGTGGACTCGATGCACACGATGGAGCCGGGCTTGTACGCGACCGCATTGATCAGGGACGTGAAGATCCCGGAGTTCTTGTAGTAGCCGGCCTCGCTGAGGTGGACGGCATCAAGGGTGAACCCCCGGCCCGCCTTGACATTGCCCGCGGTCTTGATCTTGAGGGTCGATTTCCCGGTGCCGTGGGGGATCGTGATCATAGTCTTGGTCGGCTTCCCGAAGTCCATGTTGGGCATACTCTCCAGCAGCGATAACGGCACGTCGAACAGGGCGTCGGAAGACGATTGCTCGTGGGCCACGACAAGATCCCGCATCCCGGGGTACGCGATGCAGTGGGCCAGCATGAGGCCGTCGGTAATGGACGAGACCCCGACGCGCCGGGCCTTGAGCGACATGAACCACAGCGGCTTGCCTTCATCCTCCAGCCGCTGGAGCTTCCGCAGCAGGATTGCCTGGTTGGGGTTCAGGATGAACGGGACGCTCCGGTTCGTGTCGCGGTCACGAATCGACAGGCGCGAGAGCAACTTGACTGCGGCGTCGAGCTTCATCCTGTTTTCGAGAATGGGAACTGGGCTTTAACGTGGGCCGCGATGAACGACCCGATGGAACCGGACCGCATCATCGCCCTGTAGGTTGACTCCGGCACTCCACGGTAGCTGTAGGTCGCGCCCGAGTTGAACCGGACCCGCAACTCCTGGGTCGCGGGGTCATACCCGACGGCCGCGACGTTACGGCTTGAGACTGGCCGCATCTCCATCGCTACCGCCCCATCAGGGCGGGCAAATCCCTGGTCCCGTATTTGCGCTGCTGGAATTTCAGGTAGCAGAGGGTTGTGGCAAAAAACAGGTTGACCAGTTGGCTGTCGGCGGTCCTGACCGTGACGGACGCGACGTATTTACCGAACCGCTGGCCTGGGCCGATCAGGTGGGTTCCGCCCTCGGCAAAGTCCGGCAGCTTGCCGTTCACCTTGGCATCGTGAGACCGGCACCAGCACTC
>Ga0134126_10000554_pt1 | contig 47630 bp, 49 predicted proteins | sample KB31752_FD_96881 | JGI IMG/M metagenome (GOLD analysis project Ga0134126, IMG submission 96881) | Terrestrial soil microbial communities with excess Nitrogen fertilizer from Kellogg Biological Station, Michigan, USA - KB3-175-2 | ecosystem: Environmental > Terrestrial > Soil > Unclassified ...
ATCGCGCAGGAAGCGCGACAGCGTGATGTGCCAGCGGCGCCAGAACTCCTGGATGTCGGCCGAGCGGTACGGCGCGTCGAAGTTGATCGGCAGCCGGATGTTCAGCATGAGCGCCACGCCGAGTGCCATGTCGGTGTAGCCGCTGAAGTCGAACACGAGCTGCATCACGTAGGCGAGCATCGTGAGCCACGCATCGGCGAAGGTGAGCGAGTGCGCCTGCGCGAACCCGGCGTTCGCCCACGGCGCGAGGTTGTCGGCGATGAGCACCTTCTTCGCGAGGCCGAGCGCGAAAAGCGCGAGCCCGCGCGCGAGGTTCTCCCAGTCGAGGCGCTTGAGCTTCGGATCGGCGAACTGCGGCATCATCTCGCGGTGGTGGATGATGGGCCCCGCGAGGAGGTGCGGGAAGAACGTGACGAAGAGCACGTAGTTCGTCGCGCTGTACTCCGCCGCTTTCCCCTTCCACGCGTCCACGAGGTAGGCGATCTGCGTGAAGGTGAAGAAGCTGATGCCGAGCGGGAGCGCGATCCGCAGCAACGGAAGGTTCACGCCCGCGACCGCGTTCACGTTGGCGATGAAGAAGTCGGTGTACTTGAAGTAGCCGAGGAGCGCGAGGTTGAAGGCGACGCCGGCCGCGAGCACCCAGCGCTCGCTCCGCCCGGCCGCCGCGTCGCGCGAGAGCCGGTGCCCGACGAAGTAGTTGACCGCCACGGAGCCGAGCAGGATCCAGAGGAAGTCGACCTTCCACCACGCGTAGAAGAAGAGCGAGGCCCCGGCGAGGAATGCGTTCGCCGCGAAGGCCGAGAGCCGCGCGATGGCGAAGTAGCCGAGGACGACCGCGGGCAGGAACGCGAGGACGAACGCGTACGAGTTGAACAGCACCGCGCGATTATACGGGCTAGTAATCCCGGAAATAGTAGAGCGCCGCGCACAGCCCGATGCCGATGCCCCACAGCAGCCACAGCGCGCTCACGAAGTACGGATAGGCGATGAGCGCCACGCCGATCGCCATGGAGCTGAAGCGCGCCTGCTTCTTGCCGTACATAAACGCGGCGGTGCCGATCACGCCGAAGATGAGCCCCGCGAAGAGCACGCCCGCCGAGGGAAGGGTCATGTCCATCAGCCGAGCGCCTGCTCGATGTCCGCGACCAGGTCCTGGGTATCCTCCACGCCCACGGAAAGGCGCACCAGGTCCGGCGGGCACATCGTGCTGGGGCCTTCCACGCTCGCGCGGTGCTCGGCGAGGCTCTCGACGCTGCCGAGCGAGGTCGCGCGCTTGAAGACGGCGAGCCGCCCGGTGAACGCCTTCGCCGCCGCCTCCCCGCCCGCGATGCGCAGCGAGAGCATCGCACCGAAGCCGCCCTCCATCTGGCGCGCGGCGATCGCATGGCCGGGATGGCTCTTGAGTCCCGGATACAGGACGCGCGAGACCTTCGCGTGCTTCTCGAAGCGCTCGGCGATCGCTTGCGCGTTCGCGCACGCGGCGGCGACGCGCAGGAAGAGCGTGCGCATGCCGCGGGCGAGGAGCCACGCCTCGAAGGGCCCGAGCACCGCTCCGCCGCTCGCGCGCACCTGGCGGATGCGTTGCCATGTCGCGTCGTCTGCGGCGGTCGCGAGCGCTCCGGCGACCACGTCGGAATGCCCGTTCAGGTACTTGGTCGCGGAGTGCATCACGATGTGCGCGCCGAGCGCGAGCGGCTTCGTGAGCACCGGCGTCGCGCAGGTGGAATCGACCGCGACCAGCGCTCCGGCCTTGCACGCCACCTCGCTCGCCGCCGCGATGTCGGTGAGCTCCCACGTCGGGTTGGCGGGAGTCTCGACCCACACGAGGCGCGTCGGCTTCGCGCGGAGCTTCGCCGCGAGGTCGTCGATCGAGGCGTTCTCGTAGAACTCGACCTCCAGTCCCCAGGAGGTGAAGTAACCCGACAGCCAGTTGCGCAATCCCCAGTACATGTTGCGCGGTGCGAGCACGCGATCGCCCGGCGCGAGCGCCTGGAACACCGCGGCGGCGGCGGCCTGTCCCGAGCCGAACAGCAACGCGCCCGCGGCCCCCTCGAGCGAGGCGAGCACCGCTTCCGGCCCGTCGTAGGTCGGATTGTCCGCGCGCGAATAGATGCGGCCCGCCGGGAAGCTGCCGTCGGCGGCGCGCTCGAAGGTGCTGGAGGGATGGATCGGCGGGACGATGTCGCCATACGGCGGCGCGACGCGCCCGAGGCCCTGCGCGGCGAGCGTGCGCGGGCGGACCTTCGAACGATTGGAGCCCATGCGAAATTCTCCGGGTCCGGACGCCGCCGGTCAACCCGCCGTTTACGCGAGCGAGGCGGCCGCGGCCACGCGCCCGCGCACGCGCGCCTCGAACTGCGCGGCGGGCACCGCCTCCGAAAGCAGGAACCCCTGCACCTGGTCGCAGCCCATGCGCTCGAGGAGCTCGAGCTGCTCGGGCTTCTCGACCCCCTCGGCGACCACGACCTTGCCGAGCGCGTGCGACATGGCGATGATCGCCGCCACGATCGCCTCCGAATCCACGCCGGGCGCGAGTCCCTCGATGAACAGCCGGTCGATCTTGATCTCGCGCACCGGGAAGCGGTTGAGGTAGGCCATCGAGGAGAAGCCGGTGCCGAAGTCGTCGAGCGCGATCGGATGCCCCATGGCGGAGAGCCGCTGCAGCAGGTCCTCGATCGACTGGCTGCGCTCCATGAGGAGACCCTCGGTGATCTCGATGCCGAGGCAGGCGGGCGGAAGGCCGGCCTCGGTCACGCACTCGCGGATGAACTCGAGGAGCCCGCGGCGGCGGAACTGGCGCGGGGAGACGTTCACCGACACGCTCTCGAGCGGCAGCGCGGCGTCGCGCCAGCGCCGCATCTGCGCGCACGCTTCGGCGAGCGTCCAGTGGCCGACCTGCTCGATGAAGCCCGACTCCTCGGCGAGCGGGATGAAGCGCTCCGGGGAGATGAGGCCGTGCACCGGGTGGCGCCAGCGCACCAGCGCCTCGGCGCCGACGATGACGTCCGTCGCGAGGTCGAGCTTGGGCTGGTAATGGAGCTCGAGCTCGCCGCGCTCGATCGCCACGCGCAGGTCGCGGTCGAGCGTGAGGCGCGCCACGGCCTCCGCGTTCATGCGTTCCTCGAAGTACACCGCCTGGGAGCGGCCGTTCGCCTTCGCCCGGTACATCGCGGTGTCCGCGCTCTTCAGGAGCTCCTCGGCGGAAGCGCCGTCCTCGGGAAACGAGGCGATCCCCACCGAGGCGCTCAGGAAGCAATGCTCGCCGTTCACGTGGTATTCGCGCGAGAGCGCTTCCACTGCGCTTTCCGCGATGACCCAGGCCTCCTGCGCATGGTGCAGGTTGGTGAGCATGACGGTGAACTCGTCGCCGCCGAGGCGCGACACCGTGTCGGTCGTGCGCACGCAGCGCGAGATGCGCCGCGCGGTCTCGCGCAGCACGGCATCCCCCGTGGTGTGGCCGAAGCTGTCGTTCACCGTCTTGAAGTGGTCGAGGTCGACGAAGAGGAGGCCGAAGCGCAGTCCCTCGCGCTGGCTCCTCGCGATCTCCTGCCCGAGGCGGTCCTTGAAGAGCAGGCGATTCGGCAGGCCCGTGAGCGGGTCGAAGTGGGCCTGCAGGTAGAGCTGCTCGTCGCGCCACGCGGAGGACACGGCGACCGCTACGCGGTCGGCGAGCTCGAGCGCGTGCTGGCGCTCCTCCGGGTCGAGCGACGAGGTGCGCCGATAGCCGAGCGCGAGCGCGCCGCACAGCGTGCCGCGCCAGACCACCGGCTGGACATACGCGGTCGTCGCCGCTTCCGTCGTGAGGCTCTCCAGGTATCGCGGGACCGCGCCCTCGAGCTTCAGCCACTGGCCCGCGCTCGCGCCCTCGAGCTCGCCGCGCTCGGCCGGCGAGATTTCGTGGCGCGTCATCCGCAGGCCTTCCTCGCCTTCGGCCGCGCGCGAGTAGGTGCGTGCGTAGTCGGCGTTGTCGTGCTCGAGGAGCGTCACGCTCACCGCGTCCGCGCGCACGGCGCTGCCGAGCCGGTGGAGCACGGTGCGGATCACCTGGGCGCTGTCGACCGTGGAGAGGATCAGGCGGTCGATGTCGGAGAGCGCCTTGAGCGAGGCGAACTGGCGCCCGAGCTTCTGCGACATGGTGTCGAAGGCCGCCGCGAGCTCGCCGAACTCGTCCTCGCGCGGCGCCATCTCGACCTGCGAGCCGAAGTCGTTCTGCGCGAGGCCGCGCGCGCGTTTCGCGAGCACCTCGAGCGGCTTCACGATATGGCTCGCCTGGCGGATGGTGAGCCAGCCCACCAGCAGCAGCGCGAGCACGACCACCGGCACGTAGAGCCGGCCGAACTGGGTCGCGCGCTCCACCTGGAAGCGCTCCGGCTGGCTCGCGATCACGACCCAGTCGCGCGTGCCGAAGCCCGCGCGCATGAACTGCGGCCACGCGATGCCGCGCCAGGCCTCGCCGTCGCGCTGCCAGGTCGCGGTGCCGAGGTGCGAGGCGCGCGAGGCGATCATGGCGCGCTCGGCCTCGGGGGAGAGCGGCGTGGTGCAATGCAGCGTGTCGCCCGAGATGTCCTCGACGATGCAGAAGTCGGTCATCGCCGGCAGCTCGTCGGGGCTGCCCCACAGGTATTCGGGATTCACCTCGCCCACGACCACCGATCCGCGCTCCGCCCCGGGCTTCGCGACGGCGAGGATCACGTGCGTCACGTCCGGCGTGCGAGCGACGAGGATCGCGGGCTTGCGCTCGGAGAGGCGGCGCAGGGCATCCTCGCCCAGCGCGGGCGCCGAGCCGCGGCCGATCAGCGCGCGCGCCGTGCCGTCCGGCTCGAGCTGCGTGATCCACACGAACGTGCGGTGCGCGAGGTCGTCGTGCGCGGCGCCGAAGGTCGTGCGCTGCGCGGTGGAGATCGCGACGTCGGAGGCGACCAGGAGCCGCTCGTAGACCGTCATCCCGTAGGTCTTGGCGGTCGCGGCGAGCCGCTGCTCGCCCTGCTGCAGGAGCAGGCTTCGCACCTCGCCGAGCGAGAGCGCGGCGATGAGCGCGAGCGGCAGGAACGCCGAGAGGATGAAGAGGAGGAAAAGGCGCCGGGCGACGTGCCCGCGCTGCCTCGCCCGCGAGGACCGGCTCATGGATCGAAGTCCGATGCGAGCCCGATGAAGCCGCCGTCGCGCGCGCGCACGATGTCGTCGCGGCTCGCCGAGTTCACGAGCGAGGCGGCGGTCTGGCCGTCGGCGCCCACGCTGTACAGGTCGAAATCGGAGTTGAGCGGCGCGAGCTTCTTGTCCTTGCGCGCCTGGCCGTTTCCCTTGTTGGTGAAGAGGTTCAGGTACTGGTACGAGCGGCCCCACGGATCCACGCGTCCGGCGAAGCCGGCGGCGTCGAGCGAATCGGGCAACGCACCCTGGCTCCTGATCTGGGCGCGGATCTTCGCGGACATGTCGCCGATCTCCGTGACGGCCTGCGCGACGCGCGCGCGATCCATGTACGCCTGGCCCATGGGCACGCCGATCCACAGCAGGATCACGCCGATGGCGATCACGATGACCATCTCGACGAGCGTGAATCCTCGGTCGGCCATGGGACAGGGATCCGGATTCCAACCGCCAGAGGCTACCGAGCGCATCGCGGGTCGTCAACGCGGCAACGGGCCCCGATTTCGCGCTCTCGGCCGTGAACACGCCGGGATCGCGCGAATTCCCGCGCGACCGTTACGGCTGTAACGGCGCTAGGCCGCGACGGATGCGCGCTGGAGCGGGACCCAGCCCTCGTGCACGCCGTGGCAAGCGACGCTCGCGCCCTCGAACGATGCGAGCGGCGGGCGCTCGACGCGGCACTTGTCGCGCGCATAGGGGCAGCGCGGGTGGAACGGGCAGCCCGTGGGCGGATCGAGCGGGTTGGGCACTTCTCCGGCGACCGGCGTGCGCGGCTTGCCCGACATCTCGATGTCCGGGATCGCGCTCTCGAGCATGCGCGTGTACGGATGCAGCGGCCGCGCGAAGAGCGTGCGCGTCGGCGCGATCTCGACGATGCGGCCGAGGTACATCACGCCCACCGTCGTCGAGATGTGCGAGACGACGGCGAGGTTGTGCGAGATGAAGAGATAGGTGAGGCCGTGCGCGCGCTGCAGATCCTTCATGAGGTTGAGGATCTGCGCCTGCACCGAGACGTCGAGCGCGCTGGTGGGCTCGTCGCAGACCAGGAACTCCGGGTTCGAGGAGAGAGCGCGCGCAATGGAGATGCGCTGGCGCTGGCCGCCGGAGAACTCGTGCGGATACTTCTCTGCGTCGCTCGCGGCGAGGCCCACTTGCGCGAGAAGCTCGCCCGCGCGCGCGGCGAGGGCGACCCCGCCGCGCACGAGGCCGTGCGATCGCAGCGGCTCGGCGACGATGTCGCGCACGCGCCAGCGCGGGTTGAGGCTCGCGTACGGATCCTGGAAGATCATCTGGAAGCGCCGGCGCAGCTTGAGCATCGCGCCGCGGTCGCGCACGCTCGCGAGGTCGACGCCGTCGAACAGGATCGAGCCCGCGGTGGGCGCGTACAGGCCGCAGATGAGGCGCGCGACGGTCGACTTGCCGCAGCCCGATTCGCCCACCAGCGAGAGCGTCTCGCCGCGCGCGATGGCGAAGCTCACGTCGTCCACGGCGCGCAGCCGCTGGCGCGGCAGGCGCTCGGTGATGCGGTTCAACCACGGCCGCGAGACGTCGAAGACCTTGGCGAGGTGGCGGACCTCGATCAGCGGGGGATGGCCCTCGCCGCGGCCCTCTCCCAGGGGATATCGCGCTCCCTCCCCGTTGGGGGAGGGTCGGGGAAAGGGTCGCGCCTTTTCAACCATGCACCGCCCCTTCGCTCCATCCCGCCTGCGCTGCGGGGCTCGCGCGTTCCGGCGCGTGCAGCCAGCATGCCGCGCGCGTGCGGTTCGCGGGAAGGAGCTCCGGGCGCTCGACGCGGCAGCGGTCGAAGGCGCGCGGGCAGCGCGGGTGGAACGCGCAGCCGCGCGGGATCGCGTCCAGTCGCGGCATGGAGCCCTCGATCTGCGGCAGGCGCTCGACCTCGTCGCCGACCGACGGGATCGATCCCATGAGCCCGGCCGTGTAAGGATGCTGCGGATCGTGGATCACCGCCTGCACGGGTCCGATCTCCGCGAGGCGTCCCGCGTACATCACGGCGACGCGGTCGGCGGTCTCGGCGATCACGCCCATGTCGTGCGTGACGAGCATCACCGCCGTCCCGTGCTCGCGGCACAGGCGCTTCAGGAGCGCGATGATCTGCGCCTGGATCGACACGTCGAGGGCGGTGGTGGGCTCGTCGGCCACCACGAGGCGCGGGTTCGCGCACAGGGCGAGCGCGATCACCACGCGCTGGCGCATGCCGCCGGAGAAGTGGTGCGGATAGTGGTCGATGCGCCGCTCGGGCGCCGGGATCCCGACCTCGCCGAGCAGCTCGATCGCGCGCTTGCGCGCGGCGGCCGAATCGAGCGCGAGGTGCGTGCGCATGGTCTCCACGAGCTGCTGGCCGATCGTGTAGAGGGGATTCAGCGACGTGAGCGGGTCCTGGAAGATCGCGCCGATCCGGCGCCCGCGGATGCGGCGCATCTCGTCGGCGGGGAGATTGTCGATGCGCCGGCCCTCGAGCAGGATCTCGCCCGCGGCGATGCGTCCCGGCGGCTCGATGAGGCCGATGATCGCGGCGCCCGTGATCGACTTTCCCGCGCCCGATTCGCCGACCACGCCGAGCACCTCGCCCGGCGCGATCTCGAAGCTCACGCCGTCCACCGCCACGAGCGTGCGGCGCCGCGTGGGGAACTCCACGCGCAGCCCGCGGACCTCGAGCAGCGGCGCCGTCATCGAGCGTTCATGGCGAACTTCGCCTCGCATTCGGCGATGCGGTCGCTCGAGCGCACCACCGGCGTCCACTCGGGGCCGGCGCGATTGGCGAGCCGCGCCGACACGTAGTAGCGCCGGCACGGCTCGGTCGTGAGGGAGAACGTGCGCTGCGTCGGCTGCCAGCCTTTGCGGCGGCCGACGTCCACGGTCACCTCGTGCCGGCCGGGCGGCACGACGGCGTGGTGGATGTCGGTCGCGTTGCGGTCGTCGACGCGGTTCACGAGCACGTGGATCACGTTCGGATCGGCCGACTGGATCGGGTCGTCCTCGATGATCGAATAGGGCCGGGCGTACGGGCCGGTCGCGGCGCAGGCGCCGGCGAGGAGGAGCAGCGTGAGGGCGAGGGGCGCTTTCATGGCGATTCCTTTCCGCGACGCTACCGCAGGCGGGGATTCAGCGCGTCGCGAAGCCAATCCCCGAGGACATTGATGGCGAGCACCAGCGCGACCAGCTCGACGGCGGGGAACACCGTGATCCACCATTCGCCCGAGAAGAGGAACTCGTTGCCGATGCGGACCAGCGTTCCCAGCGACGGGCGCGTCGGCGGGACTCCGACGCCGAGGAACGAGAGCGTCGCCTCGGTGATGATCGCCTCGCCGATGTGCAGCGTCACGAGCACCAGCACGGGCCCGAGCGCGTTGGGCAGCACATGGGAGAACATGATCGCGGCGGGATGCCTTCCGATCACCCGTGCCGCCTGGACGTACTCCTTGTTGCGCTCGACCAACGTGGTGCCGCGCACGGTGCGTGCGTAGCGCACCCAGCCGGCGCCGGCGATGGCGACCACCAATACCCAGAACGCGAGCTGGTCCTGGAGTTCCCGGGGCAGCGCCGCGCGCGCGAGGCCGTCGACGAGGAGCGCGATGAGGATCGCGGGAAACGAGAGCTGGACGTCGGCGACGCGCATGATGAAGGCGTCCATCTTGCCGCCCACGTATCCGCTCACCAGCCCGAGCGCGACGCCGATGACCATCGCGAGCACCGTGGCGAGCAGCCCGACGAGGAGCGAGATGCGCGAGCCGAAGAGGATCGCCGAGAGCACGTCGCGGCCCTGGTCGTCGGTGCCGAGCAGGTAGGTGCGGCTGCCGCCCGATGCCCACGCGGGCGGCGTCATCGCGTCGCCCAGGTTGAGCGTCGCGAGGTCGAACGGATTGTGCGGCGCGACCCACGGCGCGAACGCGGCGCCCAGCACCAGCGCGGAGGCGACCGCCGCGGCGAGCATCACGCCGGGGCTGCGCCGCAAGCTGTACAGGAAGTCGCTGTCGAGCCAGCGCCTCAGGCGTTCGCGGCCGACGAGGTAGGCGCGCGGCGCCTCGCCCTCGGGCTCGTTGCGGATCGCCATCAGCGCGCGCCCCCCGTCTCCACGCGCAGCCGCGGATCCACCGCGTAGTAGAGCAGGTCCACGACGAGGTTGATGACGACGAAGACGAGGCCGATGAGGCAGAGGTAGGCCGCCATCACCGGCACATCGGCGAACTGCACCGCCTGGATGAAGAGGAGGCCCATGCCCGGCCACTGGAACACCTGCTCGGTGATGATCGCGAACGCGATGATGCCGCCCAGCTGGAGGCCCGTGACCGTGATCACCGGTACCAGCGTGTTCTTGAGCGCGTGGCCGAAGTTCACCGCACGCTCCGTGAGGCCGCGTGCGCGCGCGAACTTGATGTAGTCGGAGCGCAGCACCTCGAGCATCTCGGAACGCACCAGGCGCATCACCAGCGTGAGCGGGAAGAAGCCGAGCGTGATCGCGGGGAGCACCAGCGCCTTGAGCCCCGAGGCGGTGAGGAATCCGGTCGACCAGAGGCCGAGCTGCACGGTGTCGCCGCGGCCGAACGACGGCAGCCACCCGAGCCACACGGCGAAGACGAGGATGAGGAAGATGCCGATCACGAAGTTCGGCAGCGACACCCCGACGAGCGAGGTCGTGAGCATCGCGCGCGAGACCCACGAGTCGCGCTTGAGCGCGGTGTAGACGCCGGCCGGGATTCCCACGATGAGCGCGATGAGGGAAGCGGTGAGCGCGAGCTCGAAGGTGGCCGGGAAGCGCTCCTCGAGGAGCTGCGAGACCGGGCGGCCGATGCGCAGCGAGATGCCGAAGTTGCCGCGCACCGCGTGCTCGACGAAAGTCGCGAACTGGACGTAGAACGGCCGGTCGAGGCCCAGCAGGTGGCGCATCTCGTCGCGGTCGGCCTGCGTCGCTTCGGGCGGCGTCATCTGGGAGACCGGATCTCCCACGTAGTTGAAGAGCGAGAACGAGATGAAGCCGACCACGAGCATCACCACGATGGCCTGCAGGAGTCGGCGAAGGATGAAGGCGAACACGGGTGGGCGGCGCTATGGGAGCTCGGCGGCCGTCTTCGCGCGGCCGGGAATCATCGGGCATGATGTAGCGGCGACCGAGGCAAAGTCAATTTGGAGGCGGCTGCGATGACCGAGGAGATGTTTCGCGAGGAACCCTACCGCCGGGAAACGGCCGCGACGGTGACCGGCGTCGCGCCCGAGGGCATCCGCCTCGACCGCACCGTCTTCTATCCGCGCGGCGGCGGCCAGGCGGGCGACGCGGGCGAGCTGCTGCTCTCCGATGGCAGCACGCTCGCGATCGCCGACACCGTGAAGTCGCGGTCACCCGCCCGCCTGGGAGAGGGCGGGGAAGAGGGCCGGTCGGAAATCCTCCACGTTCCGGCTTCCGACCAGGAACCGCTCCTCGCACGCTTGCATCCCGGCGCCGCCGTCACCGCCCGCATCGACTGGGAGCGCCGCCATCGGCACATGCGCTTCCACACCGCGACGCACCTCCTGTGCGCGATCGTGCCGCACCAGACCAACGGCTGCTCGATCACCGCGGGCTATGCGCGGCTCGATTTCGACATGGTGGAGCCGCTCGAGCGCGAGGCGCTGGAGCGCGAGCTCGCGCGCCTCGTCGCGGAGGCGCACGATGTCCGCACCGTGTGGATCACCGACGAGGAGCTCGACGCGAAGCCGGAGCTCGTGCGCACCATGTCGGTGAAGCCGCCGCGCGGGCTGGGGCGCGTGCGCCTGCTCGAGATCGACGGCGTGGACCTGCAGCCCTGCGGCGGCACGCACGTCGCGAACACGCGCGAGATCGGCGCGCTCAAGGTGGCGAAGATCGAGAAGAAGAGCGCGCGGACGCGGCGGGTGGTTCTCGAATTCGCTGAATAGGAACCACGGATGAACACAGACGAACACAGATCGGTGAGACGACGCAATGCCAGGGCCACGATCGCGATGCCATTTCGGCACTCATCCGTGTTCGTCCGTGTTCATCTGTGGTTCCCGCCTTAACCCGTGAGGTGGCTGAGCGGCAGCGCGGTGGTCTCCTTCACCTCCTCCAGCACGAAGCTCGACTTCACGTCGAGGACGCCGGGATGCTTGAGCAGCGAATCCATCACGAAGCGCGAGAAATGATCCAGGCCCTCGACCTGCACGCGCAGCAGGTAATCCATGTCGCCGGTGAGCGCGTGGCACGCGAGCACCTCGGGCCAGTCCTTCACGGCGCGCGCGAAGGCGTCGGTGGGCATGCGCCCGCGCTTCTCGAGCTTCACGGTGACGAAGCCCATCAGGGCGAGCCCGATCTTGCGCGCGTCGAGGAGCGCCACGTAGCGGCGGATGACGCCGGCCTTCTCGAGCGCGCGCACGCGGCGCAGGCACGCGCTGGGCGAGAGGCTCACGCGCGCCGCGAGCTCGAGGTTGGTGAGGCTTCCGTCGCGCTGCAGGAGCTCGAGCAGGCGCCGGTCGGTGCGATTGAGATGGAGGGGTGCCATATCGGTCGGTTCCGCGCTCGAGGACGCAATATTATTGCGCGAGAGCGGAATTTCGCGCTGCGGTTCGCAATCCTATTCTGCTGAAGGCGCGGTAGATTACGGGCAGGATTACCCGTTCCGGGAGCCAGCGATGAGCGCCAAGCCGCAAGCGATCGAGAACCCGATGGGCACCGACGGCTTCGAGTTCGTCGAGTACACCGCGCCCGACCCGCACCTGCTCGGCGCGCTCTTCGAGCAGATGGGCTTCGTCGCCGTCGCGCGGCACCGTTCCAAGGACGTGCTGCTCTATCGGCAGGGCGGCATCAACTTCATCGTGAACCGCGAGCCCGACAGCTTCGCGCAATCCTTCGCCCGCGTGCACGGCCCGTCGGCCTGCGCCTTCGCGATGCGCGTGAAGGACGCGGCGCGCGCCTACGGGCGGGCGCTCGACCTGGGCGCGAAGCCTTTCCACGGCAAGGTCGGCCCGATGGAGCTCAACATCCCGGCGATCGAGGGCATCGGCGGGAGCCTCATCTACCTCGTGGATCGGTACGATCGCGCGCCTGCGCCGGGCGAGGGCGCGAGCGGGGGCCCGACGATCTACGACATCGACTTCGTCCCGGTCGAAGGCACGCCGCGCCGTCCCGAGGGCGCGGGCCTCTTCGAGATCGACCACCTCACGCACAACGTGTATGCCGGGCGAATGGACGTATGGGCCGAGTTCTACCAGAAGCTCTTCGGCTTCCGCGAGATCCGCTACTTCGACATCCAGGGCCGCAAGACCGGGCTCACCTCGCGCGCGCTCACCAGCCCGTGCGGCAAGATCCGCATCCCCATCAACGAGCCCTCGGACCGCAAGTCGCAGATCCAGGAATATCTCGACGCCTACCACGGCGAGGGCATCCAGCACATCGCGCTCGCCACGCGCGACATCTATGCGACGGTGGAAGAGCTGCGCGCGCGCTCGGTGCGCTTCCTCGACACGCCCGACGCGTACTACGAACGCGTGGATGCGCGCGTGGCGAACCATGGCGAGGACCTCGCGCGCCTCAGGGCCAACCGCATCCTGATCGACGGCGAGGGCGTGGACAGGGAGCGCCGCGAGGACAAGCTGCTGCAGATCTTCACCGAGACCGTGATCGGGCCGATTTTCTTCGAGATCATCCAGCGCAAGGGAAACGAGGGCTTCGGCGAGGGCAACTTCCGGGCGCTCTTCGAGTCGATCGAGGCGGAGCAGATCGCCCGGGGTGCGATCTGAGCGCGATGCCGCGAAAATCCCTGGAACCGCCGATGAACGCCGATGAATGACTCGTCGAAGGCCGCAGCACTGAGCTACCTCTCCGGGTTCGGCGCGCATCGCGAGACCGAGGCGGTGCAAGGCGCGCTGCCGGTCGGGCAGAACTCGCCGCAGCGGGTGCCCTTCGGCCTCTACACCGAGCAGCTTTCCGGCTCCGCGTTCACCGCGCCGCGCTCGCAGAACCTGCGTTCGTGGCTCTACCGGCTGCGGCCCTCGGCGATGCACGGCGCGTTTCGCCGCATCGACGACGGCAAGCTTCGCACCGCCGCATGCCGTGAAGCGGAATGTCCGCCGAACCGCTTGCGCTGGAGGCCCGCGCCGATCCCGGATGCGCCCACCGATTTCCTCGACGGCCTCGCCACCTTCGCGACCGCCGGTGAATCGCGCATGCAGTCCGGCGCCGCGGTCCACCTGTACGCCGCGAACCGCCCGATGCGCCGGCTCTTCTCGAGCGCCGACGGCGAGCTGCTGATCGTGCCGCAGGAGGGCGAGCTGCTGCTCGCCACGGAGCTCGGGCGCCTCGCCGCGCGGCCCGGCGAGATCGCGCTGATCCCGCGCGGCGTGAAGTTCCGCGTGGAGGTCGACGGCCCCGCGCGCGGCTACGTGTGCGAGAACTACGGCGCGCCGTTCCGCCTGCCCGAGCTGGGACCGATCGGCGCGAACGGGCTCGCGAGCCCGCGCGATTTCCTCGCGCCGTGCGCCGCCTTCGAGGACGTCGACGAGCCCACCGAGGTCGTGGTGAAGCTCGCGGGGCGCCTCTGGAGCGTCGAGTACGGCCATTCGCCGCTCGACGTGGTCGCGTGGCACGGCAACTACTACCCGTACAAGTACGACCTCGCGCGCTTCAACGCGATCAACACCGTGAGCTTCGACCATCCCGACCCGTCGATCTTCACCGTGCTCAGCTCGCCCTCGGAGACCCCGGGCACCGCGAACGTGGACTTCGTCATCTTCCCGCCGCGCTGGATGGTGGCCGAGCGCACGTTCCGCCCGCCGTGGTTCCACCGCAACGTGATGAGCGAGCTGATGGGCCTGGTGCGCGGCACCTACGACGCGAAGCGCGAGGGCTTCCTGCCCGGCGGCGTGAGCCTGCACAACGCGATGAGCGCGCACGGCCCGGACCGGCCGAGCCACGAGGCGGCGAGCTGCGCGAAGCTCGAGCCGCAATACCTCGGCGATACGCTCGCCTTCATGTTCGAGAGCCGCTATCTCTTCGAGCCCACGGCGCATGCGATGAGTTCGCCGCAGATCGATCGCGAATACGACCAGGTGTGGAGCGGGTTTCCGAAAGCGACCCTCTCGGCCTCGCTTCCCCGAGGCGCAGGGAGTACCGGCTCCCCCTCGCTTGGCAGGGGGCGCGGGGGAGGGTCGTCTTGAAGCTCGCCTCGATGAAATCCGCGCGCCGCGACGGGCTCCTCGTCGTGGTCGATCGCGCGCTCGCGAACGCGGTGGACGCGACCCCGGTCGTCGGCACCCTGCAATCGGCGCTGGAACGCTGGAGCGAGGTCGAGCCGCGATTGCGCGACGTCGCGCGCGCGCTCGAGAAGGGCGAGGCGCGCGGCGCGTTCGATTTCCGCGCCGCGCTCGCCGAGGGACGCGTCGCCGCGCCGTTGCCGCGCGCCTACGAGTGGCTCGACGGCTCGGCCTACCTCTCGCACGTGGAGCGCGTGCGGCGCGCGCGCAACGCCACCGTGCCCGAGAGCTTCCAGCACGATCCGCTGATGTACCAGGGCGGCGCCGGGGCGATGATGGGCGCACGCGATCCGATCCGCGTGCTCTCCGAGGACTGGGGCGTCGACCTCGAGGGCGAAGTCGTCGCGATCGTGGGCGACGTCGCGATGGGAGCCGCTCCGCAGGAAGCCGAGCGCGCCGTGCGCCTCCTCACGCTCGTGAACGACGTCTCCTTCCGCCGCCTCATCCCCGCCGAGCTCGCGAAGGGCTTCGGCTTCGTGAACGGCAAGGGCGCCAACGCGCTCGCGCCGGTCGCGGTCACTCCGGACGAGCTGGGCGACGCATGGAAGGACGGACGCGTGCATCTGCCGTTGCGCTGCGACGTGAACGGCACGAGGCTCGGCGCGCCCGACGCCGGCGTCGACGCGGCGTTCGGGCTGTTCGAGCTCATCGCCCATGCGGCGAAGACACGCGAGCTCGCCGCGGGGACGCTGGTCGGTACCGGCACCGTTTCGAACCAGGATCGTGCGGCCGGATACGCGTGCCTCATGGAGGCGCGCCTCGTGGAGCAGGTGGAGCAGGGCGCGGCGAAGACGCCGTTCCTGCGCTTCGGCGACACGGTGCGGATCGAGATGCTCGACGCGAAGGGTGCGAGCGTGTTCGGCGCGATCGAGCAAACGGTGGAGCGATACGAAAAGACCGGACGGGACCCGGAGCGCACCAAGCGGGGGCTTGCTCCATGACGGGCGAGACGGGTCACGCCCTGCGCGGCGACTACCGCCGCATGCGGCCCGACTACACGGTGGACCAGGAATGGGACGCCTACACGCCGGCCGAGCATGACCTGTGGCGACGGCTCTATGCGCGGCAGGCGGCGCTGGTGCCGCGGTACGCGTGCGACGAGTTCCGCTCGACGCTCGAGACGCTCGACTACGGCGCCGGCATCCCGCGCTTCGACGCGATCAACGCGAAGCTCCTTGCCGCGACGCGCTGGCGCCTGGTGGCCGTACCCGGGCTCGTGCCGGACCTGGTCTTCTTCGAGCACCTCGCGAACCGGCGCTTTCCGGTCACGGTCTGGCTGCGCGAGCCGGCGGAGTTCGACTACATCGTGGAGCCGGACATCTTCCACGACTTCTTCGGGCACGTGCCGATGCTCTTCAACCCGGTGTTCGCCGACTACATGCAGGCGTACGGCAAGGGCGGCATCAAGGCGCACGCGCTCGGCGCGATCGAGATGCTCGCACGGCTCTACTGGTACACCGTGGAGTTCGGACTCATCGAGACGCCGCAGGGGCTGCGCACTTACGGCGCGGGCATCCTCTCGTCCGGCGGCGAGATCCGCTACTGCATCGACAGCGAGGAGCCGAACCGCCTGGGATTCGCGCTCCTGCGCGTGATGCAGACGCGCTACAAGATCGACACCTTCCAGGAAACCTATTTCGTGGTCCGCGGCTTCGACGAGCTCTTCGCGGCGACGGCGCCGGATTTCGCGCCGTACTACCAGGAGCTGCGCACGCGCGAGGCCTACGCCCCTTCCACGGTGCTCGCGAGCGACCGCATCTACCATCGCGGCGTCGCGCCGACGCGCGCGGCCTAGGGCAAGGGCCGGCTAGCGGAAGGTCCAGCGCAGGCCGAGGCGCACGCCGCGGCGCTCGCCGGGATGCACGAGGTAGTCCTCCGGCATTCCGCCCGGGGTCCACAGTTGCGAGGCGACGAACGCGTCCATGCCGCTCGTGTGCGCGTCGAACAGGTTGAACGCGTCCAGGGTGACGGTCGCATTGCGCCACACGCGGCGCGCGAGCCGGGCGTTCACGGCGGTGGAATCGGGCAGCAGCGCCGACTCGTCGTCCGCGTATTCGCCCGCCGCCGCGTGGGTCACGAAGAGGCTCGCGCTCCAGCCGTTCCGGTTGCGCAACGTCGCGCCGGCGATGCGGACCTGCGGAGCGCCGGCCCTGCCGAAGCTCGCGCCGGGCGCGGGCGGGAGCGCGACGGCGCCCGCCTCGATCTCGACCCACGATTTCCCGAGCACGGCTGCGAGCGCGCCGGGCTCGCTCGCGACGCGCCATGATCCATGCGGACCATCCGCGCGCGCGCTCGACGCGGCGATGGCCGACGCGGCGACGAGCGCCGCCGCCACGATTTGTAGTCTCCCTGGCGACACCCAGCGAGACTAGCACGCGAAAAGGGGCGCGTGCGCGCCCCTTCCCGCGGCTGCGATGGGACTCGCGGCTACTGGATCTGCACCCAGGTCGCCTGCAGCCAGTTGTCGGCGCGGTGGATCACCTTCACGTTCGCGCGCGACGCCCACGGGATCACCTGGATGTGCAGCGGCAGGTTGTAGACCTGGTCGCGGAAGTACTCCATCGCCTTGTCGATCTTCTCCTGGCGCCGCTTGGGATCGGTGTCGCCCTTGAGGTCGTCGATCATGGCGTCGAACTTGGGATCCTTGTAGTTGCCCCAGTTGAAATCGCCGTCGCCCTGCGCGTCGCGCGAGTGCAGCACCGGCTGCAGCGTGAAGATCGCGTCCGTCGTGGCGCCCCCCCAGCCGAGCATGCAGAAGCTCGTGTCGAGCCGCTGCACCATCGGGAAGTACTGCGCGCGCGGCATCGCGTTCACCTTCACGGTGACGCCGATCTTCGCGAGCATGCCCGCCACCGCGACGCAGATCTTCTCGTCGTTGATGTAGCGGTTGTTCGGGCAGTCGAGCCGCACCTCGAAGCCGTTCGGGTAGCCCGCCTCGGCCATCAGCTTCTTCGCCGCGGCGACGTCGTAGGGCAGGCGCTTGTCGAGCGACTTCGGGATGCCCGCCTTCTCCGGGTTGGGCAGGTTGATCGCGGTGGGCACCGAGAGGCCGCGCATCACGGCGCGATGGATCGCCTCGATGTTGATCGCCTGCAGGAAGGCCTTGCGCACCCGGATGTCCTTGAACGGGTTCTTGCCCTTCACGTTCGAATAGAGCAGCTCGCCGCGGTTCTGGTCCATCTCGAGGAAGATCACGCGGTTCTCGCGGCCCTCGTAGACGTGGATGTTCTTGTCGTGCTTGAGCTTGTCGATGTCCTGCACGTCGGGGTCGAGCACGAAATCGAGGTCTCCGGAGAGGAGCGCCGAGATGCGCGTCGCGCCCGACTTCACCGGCGAGTAGACGATGTCGTCGACGTTGCCGTCCCAGTAGTCCTTGCCCGCCTTGAGCCCCCACCAGTTCGGGTTCTTCTTGAAGACGCTCTTCACGTCGGGCTCGCGCGAGACGAGGATGTAGGGGCCGGTGCCCATCGCGTGGCGCGACGTGTAGCTCTCCTCCTGCTTCTTGAAGTCCTGCGTCTCGAGCGCGTTGTGCTCCTCGCACCACTTCTTGCTCATCATGAAGAGGCTGTTGGCGAGCATCTCGAGCATCACCGGGTTGGGCACCGGCGTGACCAGCTGCACCGTGTACTCGTCGATCTTGGTGGGCGCGCCGACCGCGTTGCCGTAGACGCGGAAGTTCGAGGTCGGTCCCTGCAGCCGCTTGATCGAGAACACCACGTCGTCGGCGGTGAAGTCGCTGCCGTCCTGCCACTTCACGCCCTTCCTCAGGTGGAAGATCCAGGTCTTCGGATCCTTCTGCTCCCAGCTCTCGGCGAGGCCGGGCAGGATCTCGAGCTTCTTGCCGCGCATCACGAGCGATTCGTACACCTGGCCGTTGATCGAGTTGGTGAGCAGCTCGTTCTGGGCCATCGGGTCGGCGGTGAGGTAGTCGCCCTGGCTCGACCATCGCAAGGTCTTCGCCTGGACGAGGGGCGCTGCGGCGATGAGCGCGGCGAGCGCGAGCGCGGCAAAGCGTGGCATTGGGGCCTCCTCCTCTTGTCGGAGGCGCCATCATAGACCCACCGGGGCGCGGCGTATAATTTCCGCTTCCCGGAGGTGAATGCCATGAATGCCATCGTCAAGGATCGCAGCGCCGCTCTTTCCCTCAAGGATCCGAAGCTCTTCGGCGACCGCGCCTACCTCGACGGCGCGTGGGTCGAGGCCGACGGCCGCAAGCGCTTCGACGTCGACAATCCCGCCGACGGCAGCACCCTGGGCTCCGTGCCGGACATGGGAGCGGCCGAGACGAAGCGCGCCATCGACGCCGCCAACGCGGCGCTTCCCGCCTGGCGCGCGCTCCCCGCGAAGGAGCGCTCGAGGATCCTGCGCAAGTGGTACGACCTCATCGTCGCGAACGTCGAGGACCTCGCGGCTCTCCTCACCGCCGAGCAGGGGAAGCCCCTTTCCGAATCGAAGGGCGAGATCACCTACGGGGCGTCGTTCGTCGAGTGGTTCGCGGAGGAGGCGAAGCGCGTCTACGGCGACGTGATCCCCACGCCCACCAACGACCGCCGCCTCATCGTGCTCAAGCAGCCGATCGGCGTCTGCGCCGCGATCACGCCGTGGAACTTCCCGAACGCGATGATCACGCGCAAGGTCGCGCCCGGCCTCGCCGCCGGCTGCACGTTCGTGCTGAAGCCCGCCGAGCAGACGCCGTTCTCGGCGCTCGCGCTCGCCGAGCTCGCCGAGCGCGCCGGCATCCCGAAGGGCGTGCTGAACGTCATCACCGGCGATCCGGTGGCGATCGGCCAGGAGCTCTGCGCGAGCCCGATCGTGCGCAAGGTCACCTTCACCGGGTCCACCGAGGTGGGCCGCATCCTCATGCGCCAGAGCGCGGACACGATCAAGAAGCTCTCCTTCGAGCTCGGCGGCAACGCGCCCTTCATCGTGTTCGACGACGCCGACCTCGATGCCGCGACCGAGGGCGCGCTCGCCTCGAAGTATCGCAACGCGGGCCAGACCTGCGTTTGCGCGAACCGCATCTACGTGCAGGACAAGGTGTACGACGCCTTCGCCGCGAAGCTCGCCGAGAAGATCAAGGCGTTCAAGGTGGGCAACGGCACGGAGCCGGGCGTCACCATCGGGCCCCTCATCGACGAGCAAGGCATGAAGAAGGTCGAGGACCACGTGGCGGACGCCGTGGCGCAGGGCGCGAAGGTGGTGCTCGGCGGCCATCGGCACCCGCTCGGCGGGCGCTTCTTCGAGCCGACGCTCCTCACCGAGATGAAGAGCAGCATGAAGGTCGCGCGCGAGGAGACGTTCGGCCCGGTCGCGCCGCTCTTCCGCTTCAAGGACGACGCGGAGGCGATCCGCCTCGCGAACGACACCGAGCTCGGCCTGTGCGCGTACTTCTACTCGCGCGACGTCGGCCGCATCTTCCGCGCCGCCGAGGCGCTCGAGGCGGGCATCGTCGGCGTGAACGTGGGCATCATCTCGAACGAGGTCGCGCCGTTCGGCGGGGTGAAGCAGTCCGGCCTCGGCCGCGAGGGCTCCAAGTACGGCATCGAGGATTTCCTCGAGATCAAGTACGTGTGCCTGGGCGGAATCCAGTAGCGCGCGGCCGCGGAACTCGCGCCGCGGCCGGCCCTCCCAGCGTATCCCGCATTCCTTCCACTTCCCGGAGCCGCGATTGAAACCGATCCTCGCCGTCCTCTTCGTCGCAGCGCTCGTCGCCGGCTGCGCGACCGAGGAAAAGCCCGCGCCCGCCGCGGCGTGCAAGCCCGCGCCCAACGAGCTCGAGACGAAGGACCTGCAACCGGGAACCGGCGACACCGTCCGCTTCCGCACCGCGGTGCTGGTGAGCTACACGGGCTGGCTCTACGACGGCTGCGCCAAGGACCTCAAGGGCGCGATGTTCGACACCTCGCAGGGAAGGCCGGTGCCCTTCGGCTTCATCGTCGGCGCGGGACGCGTGATCCGCGGCTGGGACGAGGGCGTGATCGGGATGAAGGAGGGCGGCAAGCGCCTGCTCGTGATCCCCGCCGACAAGGCCTATGGCGCGCGCGGCGCGCCGCCGAAGATCCCGCCCAACGCGCCGCTCGTCTTCGAAGTGCAGATCGTGAAGATCATCCAGCAGCCGGCGCAATGAAGCTCACCAGCACCAGCTTCGCCGACGGCGGCGCCATCCCGGTGGAGTTCGCCTTCTGCGCCCCCGACCCGAAGGGCCACGCGACGCTCTCGAAGAACCGCAACCCGCACCTCGCCTGGAGCGACGTGCCGGCCGGCACGAAATCGTTCGCCGTCGTGTGCCACGATCCGGACGTGCCGAGCCGCGGCGACGACGTGAACCAGGAAGGGCGCGTCGTGCGCGCCTCGCTCCCGCGCGTCGATTTCTTCCACTGGGTGCTCGTCGACCTGCCCGCCTCCGTGCGCTCGATCGAGGCGGGCGAGTTCGCTTCCAGCGTGACGCCCCACGGCAAGGCCGGTCCGAAGGCTCCTCACGGCGCGCTGCACGGGATCAACAGCTACACCGACTGGTTCGCGAACGACGCCTCGATGTCGGGCGACTACTACGGCTACGACGGCCCGTGCCCGCCGTGGAACGACGAGCTGCCGCACCGCTACGTGTTCACCGTGTATGCGCTCGACGTCGAGCGGTTGCCGCTGCAGGGCGAGTTCCGCGGCCCGGACGTACGCCAGGCGGTGCAGCGCCACGTGCTCGCGCAGGCTTCGATCACCGGCCGGTATTCGCTCAATCCCGCGGTGAAGTTCTGAGGCGCGTTGTTTGAAAAAGTGGGAAAAGGGGTCAGATTACTTTTTCGCCCGCGCGAAAAAGTAATCTGACCCCTTTTTCATTCGTCATCGCTGCCGCGTAACCACTTCTCGTAATCGCGCCGCGTCTTCTTCGTCGGCCGGCCCTTGAAACGCGGCGAGGGAAGCGCCTTCATCTCCGCGGCGAGCACGGTGCGCCGCGCGCGGCTCTCCGCGGTCTCCTCGTAAAGCAGCGCAGCCTCGGAGGCCGGCCCGCGCCGTTCCGAGAGTCCCTTCACCAGCACGGTGTGCTCGAACGGAGGGCGGCGCACCACCACGGCGTCGCCGGGCTTCACCGGCTTCGCGGCCTTCGCGCGCTCGCCGTTCACCGAAACGTGCCCCGCCTCGATCGCCTGCGCGGCGAGCGTGCGCGTCTTGAAGAAGCGCGCGGCCCACAGCCACTTGTCGATGCGCATCAGCAGGGATCGCCGACGGCTCGACGATGACGCGGCTCGCGCCGTCGGACGCGGGTTCGCGTCATTTCCGCAGCTTCACCTCGTAGGCCACGATCGGCGTGGAGGTGCCGGTGTCGAACTCCGCGCCCGCGACGACGCCCGCCTCGGCCACCTCGCGCACGCTGCGCGCCTGGTCGTAGAGCACGTACATCGCCCCGAGCGCGAAGTCGCGCCCGGAGCCGATCGCCCAGAAGCGGTCGAACTCGAACACCTCGCGCATGGAGTACACGGCGTAGATGCCCGAAGGGTTCGCCACCATGACCGTCATCTGGCTCGACTCGTACGGGTCGTCCTCCTCCTCCTTGGGGTTGAGGAACGCGTCGTCCTTGAGCACCGGGTGCAGGCGCCGGAAGGATTCGTAGATCGCGGCCTTGCCGTGGAAATCGAGGTTGGGCGTGCGCTCGAGCACGTTCTCGAGCACCAGCTGGTGGGCGGCGCTCCCCGCCACGCCGATGAAGGAATCGCCGTACGCGGTCACCTTCTCCGGATGGCGATCGTATTGGGGCGCGAGCCGCGTGGTGCCGAACGTGGTGAGCGAGTCGGCGGCGATCACGGCGCTGTCGCCCTTGCGCACGACGACGATGGTGGTCATGGAGGGAAGCGGTCGGGGAAACCGGCATTTTACCGGCGCGGCGGCCGAAGCGATCGCCGGCTGGGGCACAATCGCGGCATGAACGTCGCGTCCTGGCTCGCCCGCACCGCCCGATCCGATCCCCGGCGGATCGCCGTGCTGCGCGGCGCCTCGCCCTGGGCGACGTACGGCGAGCTCGCGGAACGATCGGCGCGCATCGCCGCCGGCCTCACCGGGCGCGTCGGGCTCGCGCCGGGCGATCGCGTCGCGATCGTGATGCGGAATACCCCGGAGTACCTCGAGGCGCTGTACGGGATCTGGTGGGCGGGGCTCGCCGCGGTGCCGATCAATGCCAAGCTGCATGCGAGGGAGGTCGCCTGGATCGTCGAGGATTCCGGCGCGCGCGTGGTGGTCGAGGAGCCGGCCCAGCTGCGCGATCTCGCGGCCGCCGAGCCCGGCGCGCTCGCCCAGACCGATTCCTCGGCGCTCGCATGGCTCTTCTACACCAGCGGGACGACGGGACGCCCCAAGGGCGCGATGCTCTCGCACCGCAACCTCGCGCAGATGACGCTCGGCTATTTTTCCGACGTCGATGGCGTGTGCGCGGAGGGCCGCCTGCTCCACGCCGCGCCGATGTCCCACGGCTCCGGCCTCTACACCTTCACGCATCTCGCCAAGGGCGCGGCGCAGGTGGTGCCCGAATCGGGCGGCTTCGATCCGGCGGAAGTGCTCGCGCTCCTCGAGGCGCACGAGCAGGTGTCGTTGTTCGCCGCGCCGACCATGGTGAAGCGGCTCGCCGAGGCGGCGCTCGCGGGAGGGATGCGCGCGAAGGGGCTGCAGACGCTCGTCTACGGCGGCGGACCCATGTACCTCGCCGACCTCGACCTCGCCACGCGCGCGCTCGGCCAGCGCCTCGCGCAGATCTACGGCCAGGGCGAGAGCCCGATGACCATCACCGCGCTCTCGAAGCACCATCACGCCGACGTCGCGCATCCACGCCATCGCGAGCGGCTCGCATCCGTGGGACTTCCACAGGGCGCGGTGGAAGTGACGTTGCGCGACGGCGAGGGACGGGCGCTCCCCGCCGGCGAGGTGGGCGAAGTGTGCGTGCGAGGCGACGTGGTGATGTCGGGATACTGGCGCAATCCCGCGGCCAGCGCGGCGGCACTGCGCGGCGGATGGCTCTGGACCGGCGACATGGGCGCCTTCGACGCGGACGGCTTCCTCACCCTCAAGGACCGCAGCAAGGACCTCATCGTGAGCGGCGGCTCGAACATCTATCCGCGCGAGGTCGAGGAGGTGCTGCTCACGCACGAGCGGATCGCGGAATGCGCGGTCGTCGGGCGGCCCGACCGCGAATGGGGCGAGCGCGTCGTCGCGTTCGTGGTCGCGCGCGGCGCGCCGCCGCCGGAGCCCTCCGAGCTCGATCGACTGTGCCTCGAGCACATCGCGCGCTTCAAGCGCCCGCGCGAGTACCGTTTCGTCGAGCGCCTGCCGAAGAACAATTACGGCAAGGTGGTGAAAGGCGAGTTGCGTTCCATGCTCGGTGCGGACGGCGGCGAGGCCCTGCGATGACGGCCCTGCTTTTTCCGGGTTTCGCGAGCCGGCTCGTCCACGCTTCGGGATGCGATATCCATGCGGTCGTCGGGCCGCAGCGCGACGCGCCCGCGGTACTGCTGCTGCACGGCTATCCGCAGACGCACGGGATCTGGCACAAGGTCGCGCCGCGGCTCGCCGCGCGCTGGAACGTAGTGGCCTGCGATCTGCGCGGCTACGGCGATTCCGGCAAGCCGCCGAGCACGCCCGACCACGCGCCGTACTCCAAGCGCGCGATGGCCGCGGACCAGGTCGAGGTCATGCGGGCGCTGGGCCACGAACGCTTCCTCCTCGTGGGGCACGACCGCGGCGGCCGCGTCGCCCATCGCCTGTGCGTCGACCATCCGGACGCGGTGATGAAGATGGCGGTGCTCGACATCGCGCCCACGCTCGCGATGTACGAGCAGACCGACGAGGCGTTCGCACGCGCATACTGGCATTGGTTCTTCCTGATCCAGCCCGCGCCGCTGCCCGAGACGATGATCGCGAGCGGGATCGACCTGATCCTTCCCGCGAAGATGGGCTCGGGAAGCGCCGGCCTCTCGCCCTTCGCGCCGGAAGCGTGGGCCGAGTACGAGCGCTGCTTCACCCCCGGCATGGTGCACGCGAGCTGCGAGGATTACCGCGCGGCGGCTTCCATCGACCTCGAGCACGATCGCGCCGATCGCGCGGCGGGACGGCGCGTGCGCTCGCCGCTGCTCGCGCTGTGGGGCGCGCGCGGGGTGGTCGAGCGCTGTTTCGAGCCCCTCGACGAATGGCGCCGCGTGGCCGATGATGTGCGCGGCCGCGCGCTTCCCGCCGGCCATTACCTTCCCGAAGAAGTGCCCGACCTGGTAGTCGAGGAACTGGAGAGATTTTTCGAATGAGCAAGCAGAGCAGACACCGGGGACAGACCCTGAACCAAGCAAAGGCAAAACCAGGGTCTGTCCCCAAAGCTAAGCCAGGGTCTGTCCCCAAAGCTAAGCCAGGGTCTGTCCCCAAAGCAAAACCAGGGTCTGTCCCCAAAACAAAACCAGGGTCTGTCCCCCACCATCGCATCGCGGTGATCGCCGGGGATGGCATCGGCAGGGAAGTGGTGCCCGAGGGCCAGCGCGTGCTCGAGGCGGCGGCGCGCAAGTTCGGCTTCGCGCTCCAATGGGACGAGAAGCCCTGGAGCTGCGAGTACTACCGGAAGCACGGGCGCATGATGCCCGAGGACGGCCTCGCGCAGATCCGCGACCACGACGCGATCTTCCTCGGCGCGGTGGGCTTTCCCGGCGTGCCGGACCACGTGTCGCTGTGGGGACTCCTCATCCCGATCCGGCGCGAGTTCCAGCTGTACGTGAACCTGCGGCCGGTGCGCCTCATGCCCGGCGTCGCGAGCCCGCTCGCCAACCGCAAGCCCGGCGACATCGACTTCTGGGTGGTGCGCGAGAACAACGAGGGCGAGTACTCGAACGCGGGCGGGCGAATGTACGCGGGAACCGAGCACGAGTTCGCGACGCAGCTCTCGGTGTTCTCCCGCCGCGGCTGCGACCGCATCATGCGCTTCGCCTTCGAGCTCGCGAAAACGCGCGCGAGGAAGCACGTCACCTCGGCCACCAAGTCGAACGGCATCTCGATCACCATGCCCTACTGGGACGAGCGCTTCAAGGCGATCTCCGCGGAGTATCCGGGCGTGAAGACCTCGCAGTACCACATCGACATCCTCACCGCGAACTTCGTGCTGCACCCCGACTGGTTCGACGTCGTGGTGGGCTCGAACCTGTTCGGCGACATCCTCTCCGACCTGGGTCCCGCCTGCACCGGCACGATCGGCATCGCGCCCTCGGCGAACCTCAATCCCGAGCGCGAGTTCCCTTCCTGCTTCGAGCCGGTGCACGGCAGCGCGCCCGACATCTACGGCAGGAAGATCGCGAACCCCATCGGCCAGATCTGGTCGGGCGCGATGATGCTCGAGCACCTCGGCCACAAGGACGCGGCCGACGCGATCGTGAAGGCGATCGAGACGGTGCTCGAAAAGGGCCCGCGTACGCGCGACCTCGGCGGCAACGCCGGCACCGAGGAGGTCGGCAAGGCGATCGCGCAGGCGCTCTAGCGCCGCGCGCGCGATCGCGATGGCCTAGCCCGAGCGCGCGATCGCGATGGGCTAGCCGAGCGCGCGCTGGAGCGCGGCGAGATCCTCGACGATCTCGTCCGGGCGCACGCCCAGCCGCTCCACGGGCGCCTTGCCGCGATTCACCCAGTAGGCGCGGAAGCCGAAGGCCTTCGCGCCCGCCGCGTCCCATCCGTTCGACGAGACGAAGCCCACCAGCCCGCGCGGCACGCCGAGCGCCTCCTCGGCGATGCGGTACACCGCGGGATCGGGCTTGAAGCGGCGCGCGGCGTGCACGCTCAGGATGCCGCCGCGGAAGCTCGCGCGGAGGCCGTTGTGGTCCACCACCGCCTCGAGCATGCCGGGATGGCCGTTGGAGAGGATCGCGAGGGGGCGCGTGCGCGCGAGCGATTCGAGCGCCGCCGGCACCTCGGGGAACGTCGCGAGCCCGCGGTATTCGTCGATCATCGCGCGCTGCGCCGCCTCGTCCGCCTCGATCGCGAGCGAGTCGAGCGCCCAGTCGAGCGCGGCGCGCGTCACGCGGTCGAAATCCTCGTAGCGGCCCATGAGCGTGCGCAGCCACGAGTATTCGAGCTGCTTCGCGCGCCACGCGGCGGAGAGCGCCGCGCCACGTCCGGGGAAGAGCATCTCCGCGCGCCGCGACACCGAATGCACGTCGAAGAGCGTTCCGTACGCGTCGAAAACGAGGGCTGCGACTTCGGCGGTCATGGGTCCTCCCCTTTCGCCGGATGCTACCATTGGCGCCGCGACTTCCCACGACCCCCGCCCCATGCTCGCCCGAATCGCCGCGATCCTCGCGGCCCTGCTCTCGCTTTCCGCGCACGCGGATACGTGGCCCTCGAAGCCCCTGAGGATGGTGATTCCGTTCCCCGCGGGCGGCCCCACCGACGTGATGACGCGCGTCGTCGCCGAGAAGCTCGGCGCCCAGCTCGGCCAGTCCGTCATCGTGGACAACAAGCCCGGGGCGGGCGGCGAGATCGGCGCGAAGTACGTCGCGGACAGCGCGCCCGACGGCTACACGTTCGTGATGGCGACCGGCAGCACCCATTCGGTCGGGCCCTATCTCACCTCGAAGCCGCCCTACGACCCGGTGAAGGATTTCACGCCGATCATCTGGGCCGGCAACTCGCCCAACGTGCTCGTCGTCTCGCCAAAGCTCGGGTTCAAGAGCGTTCGCGACCTCATCGCGTACGCCAGGGCGCACCCCGGGCAGCTCAACTTCGCGAGCAGCGGCGTGGGCAGCGTCGCGCACCTCACCGGCGAGCTCTTCGCGCACGAGGCGGGAATCCAGCTCACGCACGTGCCCTACAAGGGCACGCAGCTCTCGCTCGCGGACCTCATGTCGGGCCAGGTCGCGATGCTCTTCGATGCGATCGTCACCGCCAAGCCCCACGTCGACGCGGGCCGCCTGCAGGCGCTCGGCATCTCGACGCGCAAGCGCTCGCCCCTCATGCCGAACCTTCCCACGATCTCCGAGTCGGGGCTCCCCGGCTTCGAGAGCTACAACTGGTTCGGCGTGTTCGGTCCCGCGGGAACGCCGCAGCCGATCGTCGATCGCATGAATGCGCAGATGAACCGCGTGCTGCAGGACCCGGGCGTGCGCGCTCGCTTCGCCCAGCTCGGTTTCGAGCCCGCGGGCGGCACGCCCGCCGAGTTCGCCGCGATGATGCGCAGCGAGACGGCGAAATGGCGCAAGGTGATCGACGAAGCGCACGCGAAAGTGGAGTGAGCCCGATGTTCTCCTGGAAATTCCCCTATCCCTCGCAACGCATGCCGGTGCTCGCGAAGAACGTGGTCGCGACCTCGCAGCCGCTCGCCGCGCAGGCCGGGCTCTCGATGCTCGCGCGCGGCGGGAACGCCGTCGACGCGGGCCTCGCCGCGGCGATCGCGCTCACCGTGGTCGAGCCGACCTCGAACGGCATCGGCTCGGATGCGTTCGCGATCCTGTGGGACGGCCAGCGCCTGGTGGGCCTCAACGCATCGGGCCGCTCGCCCGCCGGCTGGACGCCGGAGCGATTCGCCGGGAAGAAGGCGATGCCGACCACCGGGTGGGACTCGGTGACGGTGCCCGGTTGCGTCTCGGCGTGGGTCGCGCTTTCCAAGCGCTACGGGAAGCTCGCGTTCGAGTCGCTCTTCGAGCCCGCGATCCGCTACGCGCGCGAAAGCTTCATGGTGTCGCCGATCACCGCGTTGAGCTGGGCGAACCAGGCGCCGAACTTCAAGAGCTTCTCGGAGTTCTGCTGGACGTTCCTGCCCAAGGATCGCGCGCCGTATGCCGGGGAGCGCTTCTATTGCCCGCAGCAGGCCGAGACGCTGGAGGACATCGCCTCGAGCAAGGGCGAGAGCTTCTATCGCGGGACGCTCGCCGAGCGCATCGCGCTCGCCAGCCGCTCCGACGAGGGCGCGATGACGCAGGAGGACCTCGCCGAGCACAAGTGCGACTGGATCGACCCGATCTCGGTCGAGTACCGCGGCTACCGGCTGCACGAGATGCCGCCCAACGGGCAGGGCATCGCCGCGCTGATCGCGCTCGGGATCCTGCGCAATCACGAGGTCGCGTCGTATCCGCCCGATTCAGCCGACAGCCTGCACCTGCAGATCGAGGCGATGAAGCTCGCCTTCGCCGATTCGTGGCGCAACGTCTCGGACCCGGCGACCATGGAGGTTTCGCCCGCGCAGATGCTCGACGACGCCTACCTCGCCGAGCGCGCCCGGTCGATCGACATGAAGCGCGCCTCCGCACCCGCGCCCGGCATCCCGAAGGGCGGCGGCACCGTGTACCTCACCGCGGCCGACGAGCGCGGCATGATGCTCTCGTTCATCCAGTCGAACTACATGGGCTTCGGCTCGGGCGTCGTCGTGCCGGGCACCGGCATCAGCCTGCAGAACCGCGGCGCCGGCTTCACGCTCAAGCCCGGTCACCCGAACCAGGTCGCCCCGCGCAAGCGCCCGTACACGACCATCATTCCCGGGTTCCTCACGCGCGAGGGCGAGCCGGTGATGAGCTTCGGCGTGATGGGCGGGCACATGCAGGCGCAGGGCCACGTGCAGATGGTGGTGCGCCTCGTCGACTACAACCAGAACCCGCAGTCGGCGAGCGACGCGCCGCGCTGGTTCGTGCACGCCGACTGGGCGGTGAGCGTGGAGGACTCGGTGCCCGCCGCGGTGAAGGAGGAGCTCGTGCGGCGCGGCCACCGCGTGATCCCTTCGGACCGGCCGCAATTCGGCTTCGGCGGCGCGCAGCTCATCCATCGGCTCGACGACGGCTATTGCGCGGCCTCCGACCATCGCAAGGACGGCTGCGCGGTCGGCTTCTGATCAGCGCCGCCGCAGCGCCATCACGCCGAGGGTCGATTCCGGGCTCTCGGTGTAGCTCCAGTCCTCGCGCGCGTCGGGAAGCAGCTCCTGCACGAGCTGCAGCACGTCGGCGCGCGTGCGGTACACCATGCGCCAGTCCATGTAGGTCTCGAGGAACGCGGCCTCGGTGAGCGCGGCGAGGAACTGCGTGAGCACCAGCGTTCCGCCGGGCCGCACCATCGCGAAGAGCGAGCGCGCGAGCGCCGCGGCCTGCGACTGCGGCAGCGTCTCGAGCAATCCCGAGCAGTACACGAGGTCCATGTCGGCGAACGGCGGGCCGCCGCGCACGAGGTCCCGCACCGCGCCGAGGTGGGTCGTGATCGGCAGGCTCGCGTAGTCGCGCTTCACCTGCTCGAGGTTGTCGGCATCGCCGTCGAAGGCGACGATGCGACCCACGCGGTGCGAGCCGAAGCCGACGATGCGGTCCCATTCGCGCAGCAATCCGGCGCCGGCGGCGAAGATCGTGGGCGGGCGCGGCGCCTGCTCGATCGCCTCCTCGATGGCGCGCGCGAGCGCATCGCGCCGGAAGCGCAGCGCGCGCGCGGTCTGGCCGCGGATCACGCACTGGTGGAGCGCCGCCGCGGCGTCCGCGAGGGGAATGTCGAGCGTGCGCCCGCGCAGCGCGAAGTCGACCGCGCGCGCGTCGCCCGCGATGCCGCGCGGCCGCGCGTAGCAGCGCAGGATGAACGGGTCGAGGTGCAGGAAGCCGCGGATCGGATGCGCGCGGGCGGCGGCGAGGACGCGCGACCAGGTTTCCGCGCTGCTGCGCGCACGCGCCGCGGCCAGCCCGGCGATCACGTTGCGCAGCGCTTCCTCGATGCGTCCGGCGCGCGCCTCGGCGAGGGCCGCATCGAGCTCGAGGCTCGCGATCGCCGTGACCGCCTCGTCGTTCGCCGCGCTCGGCCGCGCGCCGGAGCGCGCGCGCCCTTCGTTCACGCGCGCGCGTCGCCCGCGGCGGGCCGCAGCCGTGCCGCGATCGAGCCGCCCTCGTCGTTGTCGAGCGGCAGCTCCGCGCCGCTCGCGTAGCGGCGCAGGTCCTCGCCGCTCGGCGCGAGGAATGGAAGCCGCCGGTAGAGCACGCCCGCGCGCTCCCGGAAGCGCAATCCCATCAGCACGCGCGGCAAGGCGTGGCCGCGTACCGGCATGGCGCCCGCGAGGATCTCCATGTCGAAGACGCGCCGGTAGAAGCCCATGTGCCGCTCCGTCACCGCGGCGACCAGCCATTCGGCATCGACCGCGGCGCACGCCGTGGTATGCGCCTTGAAGAGCCGCATGAGCGAGCGCGCGCGATCGGCCGCGCGGTCCACCACCGTGAAGCTCGCCTCCACCACCGGTGCGCGCGCGCTGCGCTCGCGGATCTCCGCGGCGAAGGACTGCGCCGCCGGAAGCGGCGCGTGGGAGCCCGAGGCGGAGTGGCTGCAGCGCGTCGAGCCGAGGACGCGCCCGTGCTCGACGAGGAGGAAGGTGGCGCTTCCCGCCGCGCCGTCGAGCGGATCGGCGGAAGCAGGAGACTCCGAGGGAGCGACGTCGCCCTCGCGCACCATGGTCGCGAAGCGCAGGGCGCGCGCCGCCGCCCAGTCCTCTCCTGCGACTGCGCGCTTCAACGTGGCGGGGGAGGTACGCGACATCGACCGCGGCTCGTCGAATGCGAGCTCGACGAGCCCGGAAGTCCAGGGGGCGGGGGACATCTCCGGAGCATAGGATCGCGTCCCGGGATCGTCCCCACCCGCAGGGGTGGGGAATCACGGGTGCGCGCCGCGCGCCGGCATGACAAACTAACCGCGCGAGCATCGCGGAGACTCCTCGAGGACATGGCCGCAGACCCCTTTTCGACGCCCCGCTCCGGCCTTTTCCGGCGCTACGCCGCCGTGATGATGGGGCTCGTGGGCGGGGCGCTCGTCCTGCAGGGGCTGCTCGGCGTGGGCTTCGCGTATCGCGCGAGCCTCGACACGGCGGCGCGCGTGCAGCACACCGAGGTGCACGCGGCGGCCGAACGGCTCAAGCAGTATTTCGCAAGCGCGGAAAGCGACCCGCTGCGCGCGGGACCGAGCGCGGCTCCGAGCGGCCTGCGCTACGCGAGCGAGGTCGTGAGCGCGGTCGCGATCGGCGGGAGCGGGCGCATCTACGCGGTGGACGGCCGCGACCGCCTCATCGCGCATCCCGACCGCAAGATGCTCCTGCGCGAACCGGACCTGCGCACCTATGCGCCGTTGCAGCGCATTCGCGAGGAGCTCGCGCAGTCGCCCGACGCGAGCGTCGGCATGTTCGAGGCGCCCGGCCTCGACGGACGCGAGATGATGATCTCGGCGATGCTGGTGCCGGCCTCGCAATGGGTGGTGGTCGCCGAGCAGCCGCGCGACGAGGTGCTCGCGCCGGTGTACCAGACTCTCGTGCGCACCATCTGGGTGATGGGCGCCGGATTGCTCGCCGCGATCGCCGCGAGCTACTTCCTCGCGCGGCGGCTGGTGCGGCCGATCCTCGAGCTGCGCGGCGGCGCGGAGAAGATCGCGGGCGGAGACCTCGCCACGCGCATCCGCATCTCGAGCGGCGACGAGGTCGAGGGGCTCGCGCGCGAGTTCAACCGCATGGCCGACCAGCTGCAGGACTACACCACCGGCCTCGAGCGCAAGGTGGCGGAGAAGACCGCCGAGCTCGAGATGGCGAACCGCCACAAGAGCGAGTTCCTCGCCAACATGTCGCACGAGCTGCGCACGCCGCTCAACGCGATCATCGGGTTCTCGGAGGTGCTCAAGGAGCGCATGTTCGGCGAGCTCAATCCGAAGCAGCTCGAGTACGTGCGCGACATCTTCGGCTCGGGGCAGCACCTGCTTTCGCTCATCAACGACATCCTCGACCTCACCAAGGTGGAGTCGGGCCACATGGAGCTCGACGCGCGCGAGTTCTCGGTGCGCGCCGCGATCCACAACTGCTGCACCCTGATCCGGGAGCGCGCGCTCAGGAAGCGCCTGCGCCTCGAGTCGCACGTGTTCGAGGACGTCGGCAACTGGCGCGCCGACGAGCGCAAGTTCAAGCAGGTGGTGCTGAACCTCCTCTCGAACGCCGTGAAGTTCACGCCCGCGGCCGGCGAGGTGCGCATCGTGGTGCGCGTGGAAGGCGACACGCTGGTGGTCGCGGTGAGCGACAGCGGCGTGGGCGTGGCGCCCGAGGATCACGAGCGCATCTTCCACTCGTTCCAGCAGGCCGCCTCCGACGAGGAGGTGCGCCGCGAGGGCTCCGGCCTCGGCCTCGCGCTCTCGCGCCGGCTCGTGGAGCGGCACGGCGGGACGCTGGTGGTCGCGAGCACGCCGGGACGCGGCGCGACCTTCGTCGCGCGCTTCCCGAAGCTCGGCGCGGAGAAGGCGGATGAGTAATCGCATCCTCGTGGTGGAGGACGACGAGAAGAGCCGGCGGCTGCTGGTGGACGTGCTCGGCTTCCACGGCTACGAGGTGGCGACCGCCGAGAACGGCGAGCATGCGATCGCATCGGCCCACGCGTGCCCGCCGCAGGCGGCGCTGCTCGACATCCAGCTTCCCGGCATGAGCGGCTTCGAGGTGCTCGCGGTGCTGCGCGGCGAGGGCTTCACGCGCCGCATCCCGGCGATCGCGGTCACCGCTTCGGTGATGGACCAGGACCGCCGGCGCATCCTCGCGGCGGGATTCGACGCGTACGTGGGCAAGCCGGTTAACATCCGTCAGCTCCTCTACACGCTGGAACGATTGCTCGAGCCCGCGCTGCGATGAACGCCCAGGCCGAAACCCGCCCTCCCGCCGCCGAGAGCGCCGCCTCGCCCGGCCGCATCCTGGTGGTCGACGACAATCCGATCAACGTGAAGCTGCTCGAGGACCTGCTGCGCTACCACGGCTACGAGGTCGAGGCGGCGTTCGACGGAGAGAGCGCGCTCGCGACGCTGCGCGAGAACCCGCCGGACCTGGTGCTGCTCGACGTCCTCATGCCCGGCCTCGACGGCCACGAGGTGTGCCGCGCGGTGCGCGAGGATCCCGCGCTCGCCATGCTGCCGGTGGTGATGGTCACGGCGCTCGAGGATCGCGAGGAGCGCGTGCGGGGCCTGGAGGCGGGAGCGGACGATTTCCTCTCCAAGCCGCTCAACCCGCCGGAGCTGGTGGCGCGCGTGCGCTCGCTGCTTCGCATCCGCCGCCTCTACGACACGGTGCAGCGCCAGGCGGCGCAGCTCGCGGCCTGGAACCGCACGCTCGAGGCGCGCGTCGCGGAGGAGGTGGCGCACGTGGAGAAGCTGCAGCGCCTCAAGCGCTTCTTCTCCCCGCAGCTCGCGGAGCTCATCCTCGCGGGCGGCGCCGACGATCCGCTCGAGAGCCACCGCCGCGACATCACCGTCGTGTTCCTCGACCTGCGCGGCTTCACGCCGTTCGCCGAGAGCGCGGAGCCCGAGGAGGTGATGACCGCGCTCGGCGAGTTCCACGGCGCGATGGGACGCCGCGTGCTCGAATACCAGGGCACGCTCGAGCGCTTCACCGGCGACGGCCTCATGGTGTTCTTCAACGACCCGCTGCCGATCCAGCAGCCGGCGCGGCGCGCGGTGGAGATGGCGTTCGCGATGCAGGAGGATGCCCTCAAGCTCGCCGCGCAATGGAAGCGGCGCGGCTACGACCTCGGATTGGGCATCGGCATCGCGCAGGGATATGCGACGGTCGGCGCCATCGGCTTCGAGGGGCGCATCGACTACGGGGCGATCGGCACCGTCACGAACCTGGCGAGCCGCCTGTGCGACCTCGCCGAGCCGGGCAACATCCTGGTGTCGCAAAGCGTGCACGACGAGGTGGCCGAGCGCGTGCTCGTGGACGACCTCGGCGAGGTGCAGCTGCACGGGTTCAAGCGGGCGGTGCACGCGTTTCGCCTCCTCGACCTGCGCGGCGCGGAGGGCGAGGCGTGAAGCAGTCGAACGTGCGCGCGCGCATCCGCCAGCTCTGCTGCCTGGGGCTGCCGGGCGAGATGCTGGTGGGCTCGCTCCTCACCGCGCTGCGCGAGCTCGTGCCGAGCGAGTCGGCCGCCTTCTTCTGGGTGGACGCGCGCGGCGAGATGCGCAACCTCTACGCGGAGCGGCTGCTCCCGCCGCAGCTCATGTCGCTCTACTTCGAGCGCTACTACGACGGCGCCGAGTCGTCGTTCCGCAAGGCTTTCCGAGAGCGCGCCGCGGCGCCCGACGGCGTGGTCGCGACGAGCCCCGACGCGGAGCTGCGCAAGACCGGCTACTACAACGAGATCATGCGCCGGCTCGACGCGCACCACGTGCTCTACGGCATCGTGCGCGAGCAGGGAGCGGCGCTCGGGCAGCTCTCGCTCTACCGGCCGCAGGAGGCGCCCGCGTTCGGTCCGCGCGAGAGGAGCGACCTCGCGAGCGTGATGCGCTATATCTCGCACGGCATCGCGGTCGGCGACACCGTGGACGGGGCCGGGCTCGCGCTGCGCGATTCCGACGACGAGGCGCTGCTGGTGTGCGACCGTCGCGGCCGGATCCGACACGGCTCGGAGAAGGCGCGCCGCCTGCTGCTGCTCGCGACCACCTCCGAGATCAACCCGGCGACGCTCAACGCGGCGGTGAACGAGCGCGCCGCGCAGGCGCTGCGCGTCCTGTGCGAGCGGCTCGAGGCGATCGCCCGCGGCGAGGATTCGTCGCCGCCGATGCTCACGCTCGACACGCGCTGGGGCCGCCACGTGGTGCGCGCCTACTGGCTGGACGACGACCATGCCTCGCCCGAGGCTCTGGTCGGCATCCGCATCCAGCGCCAGGAGCCGATGATCCTGCGCTTCGTCGAGGCTATGGGCCGGCTGCCGCTCTCGCCGCAGCAGCGCGAGATCGCGCTCATGATCGCGCAGGGACGCAGCAACCAGGAGATCGCCGACGACCTCGGCGTCTCGGGCAACACCGTCGCCTACCACATCAAGCAGCTCTTCCTGAAGCTCGACGTGCACGATCGCGCGGGCGCGGTCGAGCGCATCGCCGCGGGCTCGGAGCTCCGCGGCTAGGCGACGCCCTCGGCGACGGGCACGGCGCTCGCGCGCGGAATGCGTCCAGCAGACCAGCGGCGCACGGCTTCCCGCAACAGCGCGCGCGGCGAGGACTCCTGCGGGACTTCCTGACCGAGGAACGCGAGCGCCGCGGCGAGCCGCGCGGCGGCGCGCGCGCCGTCGAGCGCGGGCGCGAGGTTCTGCTTCGAGAGCTTGCCGCCGCGCGCATCGGTCGCGACCGGGAAGTGCAGGTAGCGCGGCGTGGGGATCCCGAGCGTCCGCTGCAGCTGGATCTGCCGCGGCGTGGAGGCGAGCAGATCGGCGCCGCGCACCACGTCCGTGACGCCCTGGTCGGCGTCGTCGACCACCACCGCGAGCTGGTACGCGTACAGCCCGTCGCGCCGGCGCAGCACGAAGTCGCCCACCTCGCGCGCCACGTCCTGGACGATGGTGCCCTGCACGCGATCGTCGAACGCGACGCTGCCCGGGGCCACGCGAAAGCGCCACGCACAGGCGGCATCGGCGGGGATGACGCGATCGCGGCACGTGCCCGGATACACCGCGCCCTCGATCCCCGCGAGGCCCGAGTCGACGATCTCGCGGCGCGTGCAGCGGCACCGATATACGCGGCCCGCGGCGCGCAATCGTTGCAGGGCCGCCTCGTAGAGCGCGCCACGCGCCGATTGATAGGTGACTTCTCCATCCCATTCGAGTGCGCAGGCTTCGAGCGTGCGCAGGATCTCGTCGGCCGCCCCCGGAACCGTGCGCGGCGCATCCACGTCCTCGATGCGAACGCTCCAGCGGCCGCCCGCGGCGCGCGCGTCGAGCCAGCTCGCGAGCGCGGCCACCAGGGAGCCGAAGTGGAGCGGCCCGGTTGGAGAGGGTGCGAAACGCCCGTGGGAGGTCAAGGTCGAACCTTCGGATTCCTTGGAGCTTTTCCGGTAAAGTGAGTGGCCGCTTATCTCGCGCCGCGCGGTTCGCACCGCCGATTATCCGGGCAGCGCACCATTGCGCCGCTTGAGAGATGGAACCACGCGCCGCATCATCCGCTTCTCCTTCGTGCACCCGAACCCTGAAAGGCACGACTTGACCGAGATCCGCCGCAGTGCCGAACGCGGGCTCGCCGACCACGGCTGGCTGCGCTCCTTGCACAGCTTCTCGTTCGCGGACTACCACGATCCCCACCGCATGGGCTTCGGGCCGCTGCGCGTGATCAACGAGGACCGCGTGCAGGCCGGCCGCGGCTTCGGCGCGCACGCCCATCGCGACATGGAGATCCTGAGCTACGTGCTCGAAGGCGCGCTCGCGCATCGCGACTCGATGGGCAACGGCTCGGTGCTGCGGCCGGGCGACGTGCAGCGCATGACCGCGGGCACCGGCGTCACCCACAGCGAGTACAACGGCTCGGAGCGCGAGCCGGTGCATTTCCTGCAGATCTGGATCGAGCCGGAGGCGCGCGGGCTCGCGCCCGGCTACGAGGAGAAGCATTTCGACGACGCGCGCAAGCGCGGGCGCCTCGCGCTCATCGCCTCGCGCGACGGTCGCGAGGGCTCGGTGCGGATCCACCAGGACGCCTCGGTCTACGCCGCGCTCCTCGACGGGGGCGACGGCGTGGAGTTCGCGCAGAAGCCCGGGCGCCGCAGCTACCTGCATCTCATCCGCGGCTCCGCACGCGCGAACGGCGAATCGCTCGAGGCGGGCGACGCGATCGAAAGCACCGGCGAGGCCCGCATCCGCATCGACGGCGCGCGCGACGCCGAGCTCCTGCTCTTCGACCTTCCTTGAAAACCAAAAACCCGGAGCGTTCGCCATGAACCGCAACTTCACCAATCTCCTGGCACTCGCCGGCCGCATCCTCATCGCCGTGATCTTCGTGATCTCCGGCTTCGGCAAGATCGGCGGCTTCGAGGGCGTCGCGGGCGCCATCGGATCGAAGGGATTGCCGATGCCGCAGGTGCTCGCCGCGCTCACCATCGCCCTGGAGCTCGGCGGCGGCATCCTGCTCGTCCTCGGTTTCAAGACGCGCTGGATCGCGGCGCTCTTCTTCCTATGGCTCATTCCGACCACGCTCGTCTTCCACGCGTTCTGGGGGCTCGACCCGAAGGCCGCGCAGCAGATGCAGATCCACTTCCTCAAGAACGTCTCCATCATGGGCGCCATGCTGATGCTGGTCGCCTTCGGGCCCGGCGCGTGGAGCCTCGACAAGCGGTGAACGGGCTGGAACCCGGGCCGGCCGCGCGCTGACCAACCGCGAGGGTCCGATGGTCAAGGTGCTGGTCTTCGCGGGAAGCGCGCGTCGCGATTCGCTCAACAAGAAGCTCGCGCGCATCGCCGCGCGCCACGTGCGCGAGGCGGGCGCCGAGGCGACGTTCGTCGACCTCGACGACTACCCGATTCCGCTCTACCACGGCGATCTCGAGGCGGCCGAGGGACTGCCCGCCAACGCGCGCAAGCTCCGGGAGCTCTTCCTCGCGCACGACGCGCTCCTCGTCGCCTCGCCGGAGAACAACTCCTCGGTGACCGCGCTCCTCAAGAACACGCTCGACTGGCTCTCGAGGAGCATCGGCGACGGCAAGGGCGCGAACAGCGGGCTCGCTCCCTATCGCGGCAAGCTCGCCGGGATCATGTCCGCCTCGCCCGCGCCTTTCGCCGGCGTGCGCGGGCTGCCGCACCTGCGCCAGATCCTCGCCTCGCTCGGCGTGACGGTGCTCGGCGCGCAGGTGAGCGTCCCCCGGGCGGACGAGGCTTTCCGGCCCGATGGCGAGCTCGTCGATGCGCACGTCGACGCGCTGGTGGGCAAGCTCGCGAAGGCGGTGGTGGAGACCGCCTCGAAGCTGCGCGAGGCGCCCGACCCGCCGCGGATCATGCAGGATTATTGAAACGTGCGATGCCGCCCGCATCCGGAGGATTGCCGCTTCCTATCGAGCGCATTGGAATATTTCATTGGCGCCCCGAACCGATCGGGGTGAAGCTGTCGAAATCACAGCCGGAGACAAAGACATGGCCGTCGTCGAGCTCACCAAGGACAACTTCGAGCAAGTGGTCACCTCCAACCCCACGGTGGTCGTGGACTACTGGGCGCCGTGGTGCGGGCCGTGCCGCGGCTTCGCGCCGGTGTTCGAGAAGGTCGCCGAGGCGAATCCCGACGTGGTCTTCGCGAAAGTGAACACCGACGACCAGCAGGAGATCGCGGCGCATTTCCAGATCCGCTCGATCCCCACGCTGATGGTGTTCCGCGAGCAGATCATCGTCTTCTCGCAGCCGGGCGCGCTCCCGCAGGGCGCGTTCGAGCAGGTGGTGGAGAAGGCGAAGACGCTCGACATGGAAGAGGTGCGCCGCCAGATCGCCACGCAGGAAGCGCAGCAGGCGCAGCAGACCCCGCCGGCCGCCTGAGCCGGCGCTTGGCGCGCCGGCCGCCCGCGTAGAATCGCGGCCATGGACCAACCGGCCCCGGGGCGCGAACGCCTGCGCGCGAGCTACCTGCGCGACGAAGGCGAAGCGCTCGCCGGGCTTCTGCCCCTCGCGCGCCTCGCCCCCGCCGCCGAATCCGCGGTCCAGTCGCGCGCGCGTTCGCTCGTCGAGCGCGTGCGCTCGATGCAGGAATCCCACGGCGGCATGCAGTCCTTCCTGCGCGAGTACGACCTCTCCTCGCAGGAAGGGGTGCTCCTCATGTGCGTGGCCGAGGCGCTGCTGCGCATTCCCGACGCCGCGACCGCCGACCGCCTGATCCGCGACAAGCTCTCGCAGGGCGACTGGGAGCGCCACGTCGGCCGCAACGCCTCGCTGCTGGTGAACGCCGGCACCTGGGGCATGATGCTCACCGGGCGCCTGGTGGGGCTCGACCCCGAGAGCGCGAAGAGCCCTGGCGCCTGGCTCGCGCGCCTCGCCGCGCGCGCGGGCGAGCCGGTGGTGCGCCTGGCGCTGCGCCAGGGAATGCGCCTCATGGCCGAGCAGTTCGTGATGGGCCGCACCATCGCCGACGCGCTCGCGCGAAGCCATGAAGGCGAGCACGCGCGCTATCGCCACTCCTACGACATGCTGGGCGAAGCGGCGCTCACCGGCGCGGACGCCGGGCGCTATTTCTCGGCATACGCGGCGGCGATCGACGCGATCGCGGCCGACTCGAGGCGCGATGCGGCGCGCTCCGTCTTCGAACGCCCGGGAATCTCCATCAAGCTCTCGGCGCTCCATCCGCGTTACGAGTTCCCGCAGCGCGATCGCGTGCTGCGCGAGCTCGTGCCGCGCGTGATCGAGCTCGCCGAGCGCGCGCGCTCCGGCGAGGTGGGCGTGACGCTCGACGCGGAGGAGGCCGACCGCCTCGAGCTCTCGCTCGACGTCTTCGAGCGCGTGTTCGCGGCCCGGTCGCTTTCCGGCTGGGAAGGGCTCGGCCTCGCCGTGCAGGGATACATGAAGCGCGCGCCCGACGTGATCGACTGGCTCGCCGGCCTCGCTCGGGTCCACCGCCGCCGCATCATGGTGCGGCTCGTGAAGGGCGCGTACTGGGACGCGGAGATCAAGCGCGCGCAGGTGCAGGGCCTCGCCGGCTATCCGGTCTACACGCGCAAGTGCAACACCGACGTGTCGTATCTCGCGTGCACCGCGAAGATCCTCGCCGCGCCCGACGCGTTCTACGGCCAGTTCGCGACGCACAACGCGCACACGGTGGCGAGCGTGCTCGCGCGCGCGGCACCCGGGCAGGCGTTCGAGTTCCAGCGCCTGCACGGCATGGGCGAGGACCTGTACCAGGCGATCGTGGGCGAAGGCCACGCCTGCCGCGTCTACGCGCCGGTGGGAAGCCACGAGGACCTGCTGCCCTACCTCGTGCGGCGCCTGCTCGAGAACGGGGCCAACACCTCGTTCGTGAACCGCATCGCCGATCCCGCGGTCCCGGTGGACACGGTGATCGCCGATCCGGTCGCGATCGCGGCGTCGAACGAGACGGCGGCCAATCCGAAGATCCCGCTTCCGCACGCGATCTATCCGGACCGGTTGAACGCCGCGGGCTTCGCGTGGGCGGACGAGAGCGCATCGGCGCCGCGGCTCGCCGCGCTCGAGCCGCTGCTCGCCGCCGCCGATCACCGCGCGCGGCCGATCGTCGCCGGCCGCGAGATCGCCGGCGTGGCACGCGAGGTCCGCGACCCGTCGTGCGGCCGCGCGCTGGGTGTGGTCGAGGAAGCCGATGAGGCCGCCGTGCGGCTCGCCACCGAAGCGGCGAGCGCGGCGCGAATTCCGGACGCGGAGGCGCGCGCCGCGATCCTCGAGTGCGCCGCGGACCTCCTCGAGGCGCGCACGCTCGATCTCCTCGCGCTCCTCGCACGCGAGGCCGGGCGCACGCTCCCCGACGGCCTCGGGGAGATTCGCGAGGCGGTCGATTTCTGCCGCTATTACGCGCTCCAGGCGCGGCGGCATTTCGCGAAGCCTCGCGAGCTTCCGGGTCCCACGGGCGAGTCCAATCGCATCGAGCTCGCGGGGCGCGGGCCGTTCGCCTGCATCAGTCCGTGGAATTTCCCGCTCTCGATCTTCGTGGGCCAGGTAGCGGCGGCATTCGCCGCGGGCAACGCCGTGCTCGCGAAGCCCGCCGAGCAGACGCCGCTCGTGGGAGCGCTCGCGGTGCGCCTTCTGCACCAGGCCGGCGTGCCGCCCGAGGCGCTCGCGTTCCTGCCCGGTCGCGGCGAGACGGTGGGTGCGGCGCTCGTCCGCGATCCGCGCATCGCGGGCGTTTGCTTCACCGGGTCCACCGCCACCGCGCGCGCGATCCAGCGCTCGCTCGCCGCGCGCGAGGGTCCGCTCGTGCCGCTCATCGCGGAGACGGGCGGCCTCAACGCGATGCTGGTCGACTCGAGCGCGCTCGCCGAGCAGGTCGTCACCGACGCGCTCGCCTCGGCCTTCGACAGCGCGGGTCAGCGCTGCTCGGCGCTGCGCGTCCTTTGCCTGCAGCAGGAGATCGCGCCGCGCGTGATCGAGATCCTCGCCGGCGCGACCGCGGAGCTGCGCATGGGCGACCCGGCGCGGCTCGCGACCGACGTGGGCCCGGTGATCGATCGCGACGCGCTCTCGATGCTCGAGCAGCACGCCGCGCGCATGGAGCGCGAGGCGAAGCTCCTGTGCGAGGCGCGGCTTCCCGCGGAGCTTTCCGGCGGCCTCTTCTTCGCGCCGCGCGCCTACGAGATCGCGAGCCTCGCGGCGATCGACCGCGAGGTGTTCGGCCCGATCCTGCACGTCGTGCGCTTCGCCGGCGACCGGCTCGAGGCGATGGTCGATGCGATCAACGCGAAGGGATACGGCCTCACGATGGGAATCCACAGCCGCATCGAGGAGACGGTCGAGCGTGTGCGACGCCGCGCGCGCGTCGGCAACCTCTACGTGAACCGCAACATGATCGGCGCGACGGTCGGCGTGCAACCCTTCGGCGGCGAGGGCCTCTCGGGCACGGGTCCCAAGGCGGGCGGCCCGCATTACCTCTATCGCTTCGCCACCGAGCGCACCTTCACCGTGAATACCGCCGCGGCGGGCGGCAACGCCGCGCTCCTCGCCGGCTCGGGATGATCTTCCGCGCGAAGCTGGCGCAGGGCCGGCTCATCCGGCGCTACAAGCGTTTCCTCGCCGACGTGCAGCTCCCCGACGGCGTCGTGACGGCCGCTTGCCCGAACACCGGATCGATGATGGGCTGCTGCGAGCCCGGCAGCCGCGTGTGGCTCTCGGAGAGCGACCGCGCGAGGCGCAAGTACCGCCACACGTGGGAGATCGTGGAGGTGGGCGAGGTCATGGTGGGCATCAACACGACGCTTCCGAACGCGCTGGTCGCGGAAGCGGTCGCGAGCGGCGCGCTCGCGGAGCTCGCCGGATACGCCGGCATGCGGCGCGAGGTAAGCTTCGGCGAGGAGCGAAGCCGCATCGACCTCCTGCTCGAGCATCCCGAACGCCCGCCGTGCTACGTCGAAGTGAAGAACGTGACCGCGGCGGTGTCGGGCCGGGTGGCGCTCTTCCCCGATTCGGTGAGCGAACGCGGCCGCAAGCACCTGCGCGAGCTCATGCGGCTCAAGCGGGCGGGCCTGCGTCCGGTGCAGCTCTACTGCGTGCAGCGCGGCGACGTGGGCGAGGTGCGGCCGGCGGACGCGATCGACGTGGAGTACGGACGGACGCTCCGCGAGGCGATCGCCGCGGGCGTCGAGGTGATGGCCTATCGGGCGAAGGTCACGCCGAGCGAGATCCGCCTCGAGGAACGCATTCCCGTCGTCTGCCCGTGAGCGCGAGCGCGTGCCCGAGCCCGGGGCCCCACCGTAGTTCGTCTCGAAAACCATCCGTGTTCATCGAAAGCCTTTCGCATCCTGCCGGCCACCAAGGTCACTCTTCCTCGCCGCCGCCCGCCTTGAGCTTCGCCACGCCCTTCGGCGCCTTGCCGCCGGAGAGGAGCACGATCATCGCGCTGCCGTCGTCCTTCCACGACTTCACGGCATCGCGCAGGATCTCGATCAGCGTCTCGAACTGCTCCGGCTGCGCGGAGAGGAACGCATCGATGTGGTCGTAGTAGAGCACGTAGCCGCCGGCGTCGACCCACTCGAGGTCCATGAGGCATTCCTCGAGCGCGTCCCAGTTCTGGCCGAAGTGCTCCGGAAAGCGCAGGGCGCTCGCCGCGTGGTTGAGGAACTGCTCCTTGCGCGCGATGTTGCGTCCCTCGACGTGGAAGAAGGCGAAGCCCGCCTTCTTCGCCGCGGCGAGCAGCGCCTTCGGATCGGCGTGGTTCGGCAGGAACCAGACGCCGCCGTGGTTTTCCTCGAGGAGCGATGCGAGCGCCTGCGCCATGGCCTATTCCCGGACGCGCCGGAAGTGGTTGTAGTGGTCGTCGGTGTAGTAGAACTCGCCGCCGGCTCCCCAGATGATGCGCCGCGCGCCGCGGTTGCGCACGTGCGGCGTCTTCACCGTGTACTCGCGATAGTAGCCGCGCGGCTTGCGAGGCAGCGCGCCCTCGCGATTGCTGAAGGTGGCGCCGTCCTTCGCATAGGGAAACGGGCCGCCGGTGCGGATGAGCGCGAGCGTCTGGCGCGCCTCGCGCGGGAGCTGCGCCTCGGGAATCTCGCCGACCAGCCCCGGCCTCGCGGGCGCGAGCGCGGCGGCCGACGCGGGCGCGAGGAACGCGAGCGCGACGGTGAATGCGGCCGCGATCCGGCGCGCGATCACGGCGCCGCTCCGGCCGATGCCGCCTTCGCCGCGACCTTCGCCTCGAAGCGCTCGGCGAGGATCACGTGGCGCTCGTGGCGGCCGGCGCCGATCTCCTCCACGCCGTCGTGCGCCGAGACGGAGAACACGAGCTTGCGTCCTTCGACCGACTCGAGCCGCGTGCGAACCTCCACGGTGAGGCCGGGCGGCGTCGCGGCGGTGTGCGAGAGGTCGATGTGCGTGCCGAGCGTCTGCTCGCGCGGCCAGTCGAGGTGCGGCTTGATGAGCTCGATGCACGCCCATTCGCACAGCGCGACCAGGTATCCGGTCGCGAACACGTCGGGCATCATCTGGAAGTCCGGCGCGTCCTCGTAGAGGTGCGGCACCGTCTTGGTCGCCGGCACGCGGTAGCGATAGCACGCCTCGAGCCCGGCGGCGAGCGTCTCCTTCAAGGCCTCACTCCTTGGGACGGAACGGGCAATCCGCCTTGATGCAATCGGCGTAGAGGTAGAGCTGGTGGTCGTGGATCGCGAAGCCGCGCTCGCGCGCGACCTTGTTCTGGCGCTTCTCGATCTCCGAATCGTAGAACTCCTCGACGCGCCCGCACTGCAGGCACACGAGATGGTCGTGGTGGCCGCCCTCGTTCAGCTCGTAGACCGCCTTGCCGCCCTCGAAGTGATGGCGCACCAGGAGCCCAGCCTGCTCGAACTGGGTGAGCACGCGATAGACGGTGGCGAGCCCGACGTCGGAGTGATCCTCGAGGAGCTTGCGATACACGTCGTCGGCGGTGAGGTGGCGCGTCTCGCTGTGCTGGAAGAGGTCGAGCACGCGCAGCCGCGGGCCCGTCACCTTGAGCCCGGTGCTCTTCAGCTCCTTCGGGTTGCTCATGCTCGAAGCATACAGCGGAACGATATAATGCGCGGTCCACCGTCCCGCCCAACGCCATGCGCATTCCCGCACTCCTCTTCCTCGCCGCGCTCGCCGCCGGCTGCGTCCACAAGATCGACGTCGAGCAGGGCAACTACGTGACGCAGGACGTGGTCGACAAGCTCAAGCCCGGCATGACCAGGGCGCAGGTGAAGGCGCTGCTCGGCACCCCGCTCCTCGCCGACGTCTTCCACGGCGAGCGCTGGGACTACTACTTCAACAACGCGCCCGGCGGCAAGACCGTCGCGCACAAGCACCTCGTCGTGTTCTTCCAGGGCGACAAGGTGGTGCGCTGGTCGGGCGACGCGAACCCGCCGCCTCCGCCGCCGGTACGCGGCGAAGCGCAGCCATCGCCCGCGCAGGCGGAGCCGGCGGCGAAGACCGAGCCCGCCGCGAAGCCGAACGCGGAGCCGCCGGCGAAATGAGCGCGGTGCGCGTCGCGGTCGCCGGAGCGGGCGGGCGCATGGGACGCGCGCTCCTCGAGGCGGCCACTTCCACCGAAGGCGTGAAGCTCGGCGCGGCGTTCGACGTCGCCTCGAGCGCGCTCGCCGGCCGCGACGCGGGCGAGCTCGTCGCCGCCGCGAAGGGCGTGCGCATCGGCACCGATGCGGCGGCGGCGCTCCAGTCGTGCGACGTGCTGGTCGATTTCACGCGGCCCGAAGGCACGCTCGCGCACCTCGCGGCGTGCCGCGCCGCCGGGCGCGCGATGGTGATCGGCACGACCGGGTTCGACGCCGCGCAGCTCGCGCAGATCCGCGCCGCGGCGGGCGCGATCGCGATCGTGATGGCGCCCAACATGAGCGTGGGCGTGAACGTGGCGCTCAAGCTGGTCGAGACCGCCGCGCGCGCGCTGGGGCCCGAGTACGACGTGGAAGTGTTCGAGATCCACCACAAGATGAAGGTCGACGCGCCTTCGGGCACGGCGTTGAAGCTCGGCGAGGTGGCCGCGCGCGCCCGCGGCACGACGCTCGACAAGGACGCGGTGCACGCCCGCCACGGCGTCACCGGCGAGCGCAAGGCGGGCAGCATCGGCTTCTCGGTCGCGCGCGGCGGCGACGTGGTGGGCGACCACACCGTCTTCTTCGCCGGCGCGGGCGAGCGCATCGAGATCACGCATCGCTCCTCGAGCCGCGCCACCTACGCGCAGGGCGCCATGCGCGCGGCGCGCTTCCTGCAGGGAAAGCCGCCCGGGCTCTACGGCATGGAGGACGTGCTGGGCTTGAGGTGAGCTTCGGCCGATCTGCTATAATTTTGGGTCGTGAAGGTTCAAAGCGGGATGAGCATGATTCTTGCGCTCTCCCGTTTTTTTGCGCCCGCGTTTTTCGCGGGCTTTTCGTAATCCTCGCCCCTCGGAGCCGTTCGTGCAGCAGAAGACCCCCGCCGTCCTGGTCCTCGCCGACGGGAGCGTTTTCCGCGGCTGCGGCATCGGCTACCGCGGCGAGCGCGGCGCGGGCGCGCGCACCGTCGGCGAGGTGGTGTTCAACACCGCGATGACGGGCTACCAGGAGATCCTCACCGATCCCTCGTACGCCGGCCAGATCGTCACGCTCACCTATCCGCACATCGGCAACGTCGGCACGAACGCCGAGGATGCCGAGTCGCGCAAGGTGTTCGCCGCGGGGCTCATCATCCGCGACCTTCCGCTCGCCGCCTCCAACTGGCGCGAGCAGGAGGACCTGCCGACGTACCTCGAGCGCAGCAAGCTGGTCGCGATCGGCGACATCGACACGCGCCGCCTCACGCGCCTGCTGAGGAACAAGGGCGCGCAGAACGGCTGCATCCTCACGGGCACGCCGGGCCAGCGCGCCGCGGACCTCGACGAGAAGGCCGCGCTCGCCGCGGCGCAGGCCGCGCCGTCGATGACGGGCCAGGACCTCGCGAAGGTGGTGAGCGTGCAGCAGTCCTACGACTGGAACGGGAGCCTGTGGGCGCTCGGCACCGGCTACAAGCCCGGCGGGCGCGCGAAGTACCACGTGGTCGCCTTCGACTACGGCGTGAAGCACAACATCCTGCGTAACCTCGCCGAGCGCGGCTGCAAGGTGACCGTGCTTCCGGCGACCGCGAGCGCGAAGGAAGCGCTCGCCTTGAAGCCCGACGGCGTGTTCCTCTCCAACGGTCCGGGCGATCCCGAGCCCTGCGGCTATGCGGTCGAGGCGATCCGCGAGATCGTCGGCAGCGGCACGCCGGTCTTCGGAATCTGCCTCGGCCACCAGCTGCTCGGGCTCGCGGCGGGGGCGAAGACCACCAAGATGAAGTTCGGCCACCACGGCGCGAACCATCCGGTGCAGGACCTCGAGACCGGCAAGGTGTACATCACCAGCCAGAACCACGGCTTCACCGTCGACGAGTCGACGCTGCCGCCGAACGTGAAGCCCACGCACCGCTCGCTCTTCGACGGCTCGCTGCAGGGCATCCGCTACCTCGACAAGCCCGCGTACAGCTTCCAGGGCCACCCCGAGGCGAGCCCCGGGCCGCACGAGATGGCGGTGCTCTTCGACAAGTTCGTGCGCCTCATGGAAACGAGCAAAAAGCGTTGAAGCCACAGATGAACACCGATGAACACAGATGGCTTTCCCGCAGTGTGAGCGGCGAGAAAGTCGTGGGCGTTGGCAATCGCGACGATGCCAAACTTGCCCGGCTTATCTGTGTTCATCCGCGTTCATCCGTGGTCGCCTCGACTTAGCAAAGAATGCCCAAGCGCACCGACATCAAGAGCATCCTCATCATCGGCGCCGGTCCGATCGTGATCGGGCAGGGGTGCGAGTTCGACTATTCGGGCGCGCAGGCCTGCAAGGCGCTGCGCGACGAGGGCTACCGCGTGATCCTCGTGAACTCGAACCCGGCGACGATCATGACCGACCCCGAGATGGCGGACGTCACGTACATCGAGCCGATCACCTGGCCCATGGTCGCGCGCATCATCGAGAAGGAGCGGCCCGACGCGCTCCTGCCGACGATGGGCGGGCAGACGGCGTTGAACTGCGCGCTCGACCTCGCGCGCGAGGGCGTGCTCGAGAAATTCGGCGTGGAGATGATCGGCGCGCGCAAGGAGGCGATCGACAAGGCCGAGGATCGCGAGAAGTTCAAGCTCGCGATGGCGAAGATCGGCCTGGAATCGCCGCGCAGCGCCCTCGCCCACTCGCTCGAGGAAGCGCAGCAGGTCCAGGCGATGGTGGGCTTCCCGACCATCATCCGGCCGTCCTTCACGCTCGGCGGCACCGGCGGCGGCATCGCCTACAACATGGAGGAGTTCGAGACCATCTGCGAGCGCGGCCTGGACGCCTCGCC
>Ga0134126_10000555_pt1 | contig 47584 bp, 40 predicted proteins | sample KB31752_FD_96881 | JGI IMG/M metagenome (GOLD analysis project Ga0134126, IMG submission 96881) | Terrestrial soil microbial communities with excess Nitrogen fertilizer from Kellogg Biological Station, Michigan, USA - KB3-175-2 | ecosystem: Environmental > Terrestrial > Soil > Unclassified ...
CGCGCCGCTTGCGCGCGGCATCCGCAACGTCACCACTCCCTGGCGCGCGGGGAGAGTCTGCGTCACCGCCGGCATCCACGCGCCGTCATTCCCAACCACGGAGCCGCCGAAAGTGACATCGGTACGATCGTCCGGGCGTGGTGCGAGAAGCCGCATCACCGATGTCATGCGCAGGCCGGGCGCATCGACAGCCAACGTCACATCTGCGTCCAGATTCCTGTTGAGCACGACGGCCTTCAGCGCTCCGTCACGGCTCTTCAGCCCAAAAGCGGTCAGCGATCCATCCGTCACGCCGTCCAATTCCGTCATCACCAGGCGCCCCGCTCCGGCGGCAGCGAAGAGGAGCATGCCGTAGTAGATCGGGCGCGCCACGAAGCCGCTGTCCGCTGTCCCCGCAACGGGCGTATACCAGCCGTAGCCGCCGCCATGAAAGTTGACACCGGTGGCGCCGGCCTGAGCCAACCGGTACATGAGGTCGGCGGCCCACAGTGCCGAAGCGAACGTGTCGCTCACGCCCGGTTTACCGCCCCCATAGCAGGAGTTGGTCTCCGTCATTCGGAACGGCAATCCGGTGCTCCTGCGTGCCGCAGCCGCCGACTCGAGCTCGGCGCCGAGCGTGGCATCGGATCCCAGCAGCCGCTCCAGGGTCATCGACGGATCGGCCGGGGGTCCCTCGGCGTAGTAGTGCTGCGAAAGAAACGCCACATCGTGCCGCTGCTCGCGCGCGAAGCGCGCTAGCCACTCGTCGTTCCTGGCCGTATCGGGTCCCGCAAACGGCGCGTCCGGCACCCGTTGCCGGACCGTCCGAAAATAGCGCCGCCATTCCGCCGCGAACTGCGGATAGCCGTAGCCGGGGCCCCGCAGGCCATTGCGGTGGAACAGGTCCGGCTCGTTGCAGAGCTGAAAGGCCACGAGCTTCTCGCCCATGACCTTCGCCACATAGGCCGCCTCGTCCGCGGCGGCCTCGGCACTCCCGGTTCCCATGTTGAGGCCATAGATCAGTCGCCAGCCGGAGCGATCCAGGAAGCCCCGCAGGTTACGCACGGCGAGCGGCGTGATCGGACGGCGGGGCGGCGGGTGCCGGCCGGTATCGGGGCCCAGCGCCTGGGGACGGGGCTGCACCGCGGCCGAACCGGGGCTCCAGATGCTGAACTCGCTGGTGTTGCCGCCGATCCTCAGGACTCCGGCGGCGCCGAGGCGGCTGTGGAAGGCGGCCAGCGCCGTATTCGCCGGCGAAAAGAAGGTGGGGTCGCTGAGCTGGGAGCTCTCGTAGCTCAGGCCGGTAAAATCCGCCGCGATCGGGTTGCCCGGCAGGTGCGGACGGACCGACAGCCGCACTTCCCGGCCGCCGCCGGCAGCGGTAAACCCCGAGGGAGAGGCCGAAGGAGAGAAGAGCGCGGCGCCTGAAGCTGCCAGCGACCCTGCGAGGAATCTGCGTCGATCCATGTGCGAGGGCTCAACCGCCGTGCCGGGAAAGTTGCGACGGATATTGCCGCAAGCCATCCAGGCGCGCCATCCTCTCGGCCGCGATCCACCGCCGCAAGACCCACGATCCGGCCCGCTCCCGGCCCGCCGGGAGCCCCTACTCCTCAGTGATCGCAGAGGGAAATGTCGCCGCTCAGGCTCCTGATGCGCACGTGGCCGCTGCCCGCTCCACGCGTGCCGTCCAGGCGGCTGCCGGGTCCGTATTGGTTGTGGTCGGATTTCTGGCCGAAGCAGTCATCGATATCGCCGCTGAACGAGCTTGCCTCGTAGGCATATCCCGCCGGTGCAGCGACGTCGGCCTTCTCACGGCCGCTCACGGTCTCGATCTCTATGTTCCCGCCCGTGGCGAGGCGCGCGTTCAGCTCGATCCCGCCGGATGTGGTGTTGAGTCGCGCGATGCGGGCGGACGAGAGCCCGGCGCGCAGCTCACCGTTGACGGTCCTCGCCTCGAGCTCGCCGGCGACGTTCGTCACGGTCAGATCGCCGCTCACCGTGGAGACCTGGAGCGTGCCGTCCTGGCCGCTGCCGCGCAGGTGGATATCGCCGCTCACGGATTTGACCTCATCGTTGCCGGAGCCGAGATCCGCCTCGATGTCGCCGCTCACCGTATGCAGGTGTTGGTGGCCCGTGACGTTGCGGGAGGTGATGTCCGCGCTCACTCCCGAGGCTTCGATCTCACTCCCGCTCGGCACGTAAATCTCGAGTCGGACCGATTGGTCCTCATCGGAGGAGGAGCCCGATGCATTGCAGCCCCCCGAGTGGTAGGTCACACAAACCAGGGTGCGGCCATGCCCGCCCGACACCTTCACCCGCTGCGAGCCGCTCGGCACATCGGCGGTGACCGAGACGGAGGGCTTGTCCCACCCGGTGATGACGATGCTTCCGGCGATATTGCTGACGTCGACCTCACCGCGCGGATCGGCCGCCACCTGCTGCTGGAATGACGCGGCCTGAGCCGCCCCGGCCGCGAAGGCGAGCGCCAGGGTGAGGCTTGCCGCACGTGAGAATGTGTTCATGTCAAGTCTCTCCGGTGCCGCCGCTCGCCGCTTGCACGGTCGACAGCACTTGCATCTCGTTCTGGTAGGTGTCGATCAGCAGCTCCTGCAACAGCGCGTTGCCGGGCTCCTTCCCCAGCGCCTGCTGGATCTGCTGCATCGACTGGTGAATGGTGGCCAGGCTCTGCAGGACCTTCTGCCTCGTGGGCGGCGGCAGCTTTGCCAGCCGCCCGTTCAGGGAGCGCAGCAGGGCCTCGCGCTCGCGCAGAAACCGCGGGTCGCTGATATAAGCGACCGCCAGCCTCCCGCTGGTCGGCTCGATGTCGGGAGCCGTGACGCCCTGCGGCGCCGGACGCCCGGGTGAAAGGATCCACCGGTCGATCGAGACGCCCACGACGACCGCCGCGAGAACCGCCGCAAGCGCCGCAATGCTCGCCAAATTCGGGCGCCGGCGCCGCATCGCTCCTTCCGCGCTGCCCTGCCCCGTGCCCTCGCCCGATTGCGGCCTCCCGCTCTCCCGCAGCTTCGCCTCCAGCGCCGGCCAGCCGTCATGCGGCGGGGGAATCTCTCGCGGCAACTCACTGAGGCGGCTGATCTTGGATGGCGGACGGTTCATGGGCGACTCTCCGGCTCGAGCCGCACCCGCAGGAGCGCGCGAGCCCGGTGTAATTGGGCCTTGCAGGTCCCTTCGGCGACGCCGAGCATCTGCGCGGCTTCGCCATGCGAATAGCCGTAGATCCCACAGAGCACGAGCACGTCCCGTGCACCGTCGGGCAGGCCGCCGATCGCGGACTCGATCTCCTCCACTTCGACGGGAGTATCGAGCGTCCACTCTGCGGGCGTGTCGGCGATTTCCTCGTCCGCAGGTGTCGTCGAGAGCTTCGATTCCACCTGGGATCCGGCTTTTCGCCGCCGGCTCAGCACCACGTTCACCGCGATGCGGTGCAGCCAGGTTCCGAAGCTGCTGCGGGTCTCGAAGCGCCCGAGCGCCTTCCAGGCATTGACGAACGCTTCCTGCGCGCAGTCCTGCGCATGGGCCCGGTCCCGCAGCATCCGCAGGCACAATCCGTACACCGCCCCGATATGGTCGCGATAGAGCCGCTCGAAGGCGCGCATATCCCCGGCGCGGGCCCGCAGCACGAGGCCAGCCTCCCAATCGACGCTCTCATTGTGTGCAGGCGAGCCCATTCACCCCTTTGGATGCGGCCGCACGGCGGACCGTTTAAGGCGTCCCGAGATATCTTCCAAACCAGCCCAGCGCGCGCTCGAGCACGCCAAATGTTAACACGCAGGCAACGGCCGCGGCCGGCGCCGGGCCGCCGGACGCGAGGGCTTCGGCGCATCCTCAAAGATCGTACGCGATGCCGGCGTAGAGCTGGCGGCTCAATGCCGGCTCGATGCGGCCGCCCGAGATGAAGACGCGGGAGTAGTACTCCCGGTTGGTCAGGTTGGATATGCCTCCCAGCACTCGCCAATGGCCGGCGAAGCGGTACTCCCCGGAGAGGTCCACGACGGTGTAGGCGGGAATCCGTGCCGGCATGATGCCGATGCCGGCATCGTCGGGCTGGAAGTACTGCGAGCCGACGGCATCCACGATGAGACTCAGCTCGAGGCCCGGCGCCCCCGTCAGCGTCAGGCCTCCCTTGAGAACGTACCGCGGCGCATAGGGCGGCGTCCTGCCGGTCCGCCCGGCGGTGATGCTGCTCGTGTATACCGCATCCAGGTAGCTCGCGTTGGCAAACAGTGTCAGGTGGGCGCCCGCGGGCGCCGCCGAGCGCAGCTCGAACAGGTCGTACGAGGATTGCAGCTCGATTCCGCGGCTGCGTTGCTCTCCGGTGTTGACGTCGACGGACTCTGTCGATGTGACTGGCAGGGTCTCGATGCTGTTTTTCACGTTCACCTGAAACAGGCTGGCATCGTAGTAGAGGCCGACGACCGGCCAGCCGTGCACACCCGCTTCGTACGTGAGATAGCGGGTCGGGTCGGGATCGTTGGCGGTGCCGAATTTCCCGAACGGACTGGCGACATCGAGATAGCGCACCGGCCGGAAGCCCTGCGAAATGTTGAGATACGTCTCGTTGCCGCGGCCGAAATCATTGCCGATGCCGAGCCCGAAGAGCGGTATGTTCTTGCGCCAGACGCCGTTCACCGGATAGGGATGCTGAGCCACGCTCTCGCGGCTGTCGATCTGCTCGTGATTGAAGCGGGCCGAGGCGACCACGTGGAATCGTCCCCAGCGGTACAAGCTCTCGGCGAACACCGCCGTGTAGCGCGAGCGGCGCTCGTCGTCGTAGATGACATTCCCCACGGTGCCGTAGGGCGCTGCCGCCCCATCGGGGCTCGCGATCTCAACGTACGGACTGTTGGAGCCGTAAATGGTGTAGCCCACGGTGAGCGCCACGCCATGCCCATAACGAAGCAGGAGCCTGCCGTCAACGCCCGTGTAGTGAAATCGCTGGCCGGCCACCGTGCCGCCGGTGGCGTAGGAGCTCCCGCCGACCCGCGTGATCAGGTCCTGATAGCCCGACCACAGCTTCTGCACATAGAGGTCGCCGTTGGCGAGTCGGTTGCTGTAGGTGAGGACCCCCGTATAACGGTGCTCCCAGTCACGATCGTCCGGCGAGGTGGTCTGGTTGGGGTCGGCCTTGAACTGCGCATAGCTCATCAGGCCGGCGATGCCGCTGACGAGCGAGTAGGCGTGCACCGCGAGGCTGAGCTTTTGCCGGCTGTCGAGAGAATGCTCGAGATCGAGGTCGCCGGAATTCAGCTCATAGTCGCCGTTGGCGCGCTGCCCGTTCGACCGCCGATGCGAAAAGTCCGCGCGGTAGCGGACCGGGCCGGCGGGCCCGGAGATCGAATCGAAGGTGGAGTAGAGGCCGTCATCGCCGCCAACCTGCTGCACCGTCGCCGTGGTGCTCGCCGAGGGCTCCTTCGACACGAAGTTGATGACCGGCTCGGGCTGCGGACCGTAGAGCAGACCCGAGCCCCCGCGGATCATCTGCACCTCGGAGAGGGTCTCGGGCTCGGGGATGTAGTAGAGCGTCGGATAGCCGATCCAGTCCATCTCCATCGGAATGCCATCCTGCAGGAGCAGCACGTACTCGCTCTCCTGCGGGTTGCCGAGCCCGCGGTAGGTGACGTTGAGCTCGGTCGGATTCTGCTGCTCGGCGAGCACGATGCCCGGCATCCGGTCGAACAGCTCACGCTCGTGATTGTCGATGATGGGCGGCTGATCGGCGAGCCGCACGACGGTTGTTTTCTTCGTGACCGTGATCTCGGGACCGGAGACCTCCGGCATGGAATGCGCATAGCGGGTGGCGCGATTGAACAGCCACCGTGGCGCGTGGATCACGACCTTGGGAATGACACTGGGCGGATGCGCGGCCTCGGGTTGCGCGCTCGCATCGCCGGCCACCGCATTCATCACGAGGCGGCAGGAAGCGAGCGCGCAGGCGAGAGCCCAGGAAGTGCACTTCACGGAAGCCCTTCGATTCCTCAGGCGGGCGGCAATATAGGAAAGCGGGCGAAACTACTACCAGGGCTCGTAGGTCGCGCCGGCGCGTCATTCCTTCGGCCGGACGCTTATCCGGCGGCCCGGCGCCGCATCCCATTGCAGAGCGGCCCGCGACTTGAGACGCTGGCGCCCGCGGCGCTGCGGGCGCCTTCGAATGCGAGCGAGTGGTAGTGGGCGAACGCCTGGAATTGGGACCCCTCGAGCTCAAAGTGCTCGAGGTGCTGTGGGGGCGCAAGCGGGCCTCGACGGTGCGGCACGTGCAGCCGTCCTTCCCGCAGCTCGCCTACACCACGCTCATGACGACCCTCGACCGGCTGTACCGCAAGGGCGTGCTGCGGCGTTTCCGGCTCGGGCGGGCCTTCGGCTACGTGCCCCGCTGCTCGCGCAACGAGCTCTTCGGCCGCATGGTGTCCGGCCAGGTCACCGAGCTCCTGGCCGCGTGCGGCGACAGCACGGCCCTGCTCTCAACTCTAGTGGAGGCCGTCCGTGAGGCGGACGCGGAGCTGCTCGATGAGCTGGAGGCGCTGGTCCGCGCCGAGCGCGCCCGGCTCAACGAGACAGAGCGATGAGCTTCGATATGACCTTCCCACTGGTGGTGCTTGCCGCCTACGGGCTCTGCAACCTGCTGCTTTCCGCGGCGGTGGGACTCGCGTGGCGCGTCGGGCTGCGAAAACGTCTGACCGGCGCGGATGCGGTGCTCGGCGTTCGGCTCCTGCCCGCGATGGGATCGGCGACCTTCGTCCTGACAGTGGTCCTGCCGGCGTTTCTGGTTTACGAGCCGCCCCACGCGCAGGATCATCCGGGGCCGCTCCTGGTCGCCTCGGCCCTGTTCGCGCTGCTCGTGCTCGCGGACGGCGCCCGCCGCGGCCTGCGCGCCTGGCGGGCCACACGGGCGCTCGTGGGCTCGCAGCCGCTGCGCGGCCGGCGCGCGGCGGACGGCGACGAAGTGACCGTGATCGATGTCAGCGAGCCGCTCGTGGGCGTCGTGGGCAGCTGGAAGCAACGCATCATCGCCGCGCGCTGCGTCGCCACCGCGTGCGACCACGAGGAATTTCGCCAGGTGCTCGCGCACGAGGCGGCGCACCGGGATGCCCGCGACAACCTGAAGCGGCTGCTGCTGCTGATTCTGCCCGATGCGCTCGCCTGGCTGCCGACGGGCCGCGCATTGGCGGAGCACTGGCGGGCCGCGACCGAGCTGGAAGCGGACGAGCGCGCGAGCGGCGCCGATCCGCACAAGCGGGCCGCCCTCGCCTCGGCATTGATCAAGGTCGCGCGACTCTCCGTCGCGAGCGGCCGGCCGCGCAAGGTGATGCCGCAGGCCGCCCGGCCGGGCGTTCCGCTCGCGAGCCTCGAGCGCCGCGTCCGGCGGCTGCTCGCGCCCTCCGCAGCGATGCGACGCAACTTCCCGGGACGGCGCGTCCTCACTTGCGCGCTGCTCGTTCCGCTGCTCGCCGTGCCGCTCTACGGCTCCGTTCACCGGCTCATCGAGGCACTCGTGGCGTTCGGGCGTTAGGAGTTTCGACATGCAGGCCGTGGCTACCAATCCGGGGCTTCTCTCTCCCTTCCATGTCGCCTTCCCCGTGCACGACCTGAAGCTGGCGCGGGCCTTCTACGGCGAGACGCTCGGCTGTCCCGAAGGCCGCAGCTCCGAGGACTGGATCGACTTCAACTTCTACGGCCATCAGATCGTGGCCCATCTGGCGCCGCAGGAGACGCGCCAGGCGCAGCGCAACACGGTGGACAGCCACGGCGTCCCGGTGCGCCACTTCGGGATCGTGTTGCCGATGCCGGAATGGGAAGCGATGGCCGGGCGTCTGCGGGCAAAGGGTGTCCAGTTCCTCATCGAGCCGTACATCCGGTTCAAGGGCCAGCCCGGAGAGCAAGCCACGATGTTCTTCCTCGACCCGTCGGGAAACGCGCTGGAGATCAAAGCCTTCGCCGACATCGCGACGCTCTTCGCCAGGTGAGCGCTGCGGCCCAGGCTCAGTCGTCATTGAGGTCGAATCGAGCTGGACCGTCGACCGGCCGGAACTCGGACGCGCCCACGCTCGTTTAGCGAGCTGAGACTTCCACTTGAGGAGCCGTTATGCGCAGGTATCTCGTGGCACTCGCAGCCTTGACGCTGACCAGCACCGCTGCCTTGGCCGACAACATGAGCAATCACCCGGTGAAGGACTCGTACATCACTAGCAAGGTGAAAGCCGAGCTCGTCGCCGATCATGCAACCAAGGCGCGGGACATCCATGTTGCCACCGTCAACGGCATCGTGACGCTGCGCGGCACTACGCGATCGGACGCGGAGAAGGACAGAGCCGAGCAGGACGCGCTCAGAGTCAAGGGTGTGCGCGCGGTGCACAACCACATCAAGGTTCTCGACTGAAGGGCCGCTGCGGAGCCGGCGCGGCGGGGGTCGACTTGCGGCCAAGCCCGTGGTGGCGGATCATAGGGCATCGGGCTCCCCTCGAAGCCCAGCGGAGCTTGCCGTGAGAAAAACGAGACCGTGGCTGCTCGTTGTGTTGCTTCCTCTCTGCGCCGGACCCGCCTTCGCCGCCCCCGCGGGCGGCAGCGGCGCCCTGGTGCAACACGCGCTCGATGGCTCGTGGCGCTCCGCGGCTCACAAGGCGCGTGATCGCTATCGCCATCCGGTCGAGACACTGGAGTTCTTCGGCCTTCGTCCGGACATGACGGTGATCGAGCTCGAGCCGGGCGGAGGCTGGTATACGGAGATCCTGGCGCCGGTCCTGCACGATCGCGGGCACCTGATCGAGGCCGCGCCGCCGACCGCGGGTGGCAGCTCCTTCATGCACAAGATGGCGGTGGCGTTCGACGCCAAGCTCCACGCCGATCCGGCCGTGTTCGGCAATGTCAGGACCGTTCCCTTCTCTCCTCCGGATCAGCTGACACTGGGACCGCCTGACTCGGCCGATATGGTGCTGACCTTCCGCAACGCCCACGACTGGCTCGGTGAGGATCCGGCCACACTCGCGGCGGTATTTCGCGCCGCGTATCGGGTGTTGAAGCCGGGCGGCGTCTTCGGCGTGACGGAGCACCGCGCACAGCCTTTCGCGAATGCGCTGGCAGCCTGCCGGGCACTGCACCGCATCCCGGAGGATTACATGATCGAGGCCGGCCTGAAGGCCGGCTTCCAACTGGCCGGCGTCTCCGAGGTGAATGCCAATCCCAAGGATCCGGAAACCATAAACGTGCATCGCCTGCCGCCCGACCTCGCCGGCCCGCCGGCCGAGCACGCGAAGATGCAGGCCATCGGCGAGTCGGACCGCATGACGGTCAAGTTCATCAAACCGGGCGGCTGACGGCTATCGCCGCTGTCCCGGGCCCAGGAGCCCGGCCCGACCCTGCCTGAGGTCCGCGCCCGAGCGCGGGCGGATCGAGATGCGAGAACTTCGCACCTGCCGCCGCGGTGGGCGTGATCCTGATGCCGGAAGGAGCGACGGGAGCGCGGGCGCTGCCCGGCAGAGGCTCATTGGCGCCCGCCCACGGGATGCCCATGAGGGCCGGCGCGAGCAGCACACAAGGGATGCCTGCAGCGGATCTCGGTTTCGCCAACGGCAACCGGCAGAGCGTACAGGTTTCCCACGAGGACTACAGCGCCCCCACATCGCCCTCAACGCCGGCGAATCACTTCGCGGCGGTCGGGCACTTGGGCGCGCTGCCCGCCATCTGCGGCTTCTGCGGCTCGAGCTGCCAGCCGGCCGGGATGTCGAACTCATCGGCGGGAATGCTCGACGTGTCGATCGAGGTCGTCTCCGTGGTGAGCGACACGACCCGGACCAGCGCCCCTGGCGGCGGCGCGGATGTCGCGGAGCCGGCCGCGGACGCCTGCTGCTGCGTCATGGAGTTGGCCGCCGCACCGGCTGCGGAGTCCGCCGTCTCGTTTGCGGCGGTGGACGCCGCCGCACCGCCCGCGGAGTCGGTGTGGATCGCGGCCGCGCCGCGGTGGAAAAAGCTCGACAGCCCGCTGGCGATGGCGTTGCTCGCGATGTTATGCATGCTGAAATGGCTGCTGCTCGCCTGTTGCTGCTGCGCCTGCTTCGCCCTGCCGCAGTGCGGGCCGCCGAAAGCCATGTAGAACGTCGTGCGCAACGGGTAACCCTTCAGGTCCGCCGCCTTGCCGCGCAGCTGCTGCAGTTGATCCGCATACGGCGCCATGAACTGCTCGACCGTGTGCTGCAGCCGCGGATTGTTGGGATCGAGACCCTGGGCCGCAAGATATTTCTGCTGAAAAGCGTGCCGCTCCTCGACGCCCGGAATCGCATCGTCGGTGAGCCAGGTCTCGAAGCCGTAGTCGATCTCGCAGACATCCCCGGTCTTCTGGTCCGTGCAGGTTTGCGACAGCATCACGTTCGCCTTGTGGGCGTCGTGCCCGAGGATCGTGGTGTGCTCGCCCGTGCTGCTCACGTTGAGCACCGGCGAGCTCATCTGACATTGCGACGCATCGGGCGCCGAGGCCTGAGACGCGCCCGGGGATTGCGGCATCGGACAGTTCTTCATCTCCCGCATCGCCGCCTCGAGGTTCTTCTGCGCCTCGGCGCGCTGCTCGGCCGTCGGGAACTGGTGCTCGGTGTAGAGTTTCTTCTTCGGCTGCAGCTGCCACTCGAGCTGCTTGTCCAGGCGCACGATGCGCCCGCCCCCCGCTCCGTGGCAGAAAAGAGAGAGGAAGCCGTGGCAGGTCACCGTCGAATCGTCGCGCTGCTTGTCCGCGCTCGTGCGCTCGACCGAGTCGATGTCGATGTTGATTCCGCCGAGACTCATGGAGGTCTTCTGCCCGACCGTCACGTCGGCGCGTGCCGGCGGCGCGAGCAGCGCCAGCGCCGAGGCGGTGGCGAGTGTCAGAGCGAGAGTGGACCGGGCTCGGCTACGCGTGATCATGTCGGCTTCTCCCCTCATCGGAATGGGACTTCGCCTTGTATAGCGGCCGCGCGGGATTCTCCGCCTTCGCCGCCCGGGTGTCGATGCCCGCCGCGCATTGCCGCCGCGGGCTCGGCCTGCGCCTCAGGCCAGCCGGGCCAGGTACTCATAGTCGGTGCGCGCCGCGTCCATCCGCGGCCCGGCGAACGGCGGCTCCTGCTCCACGTAGTAGTACCGCACTCCGGCTTCGTACGCGACCGGCAGGATCTTCGTCCAGTCGAGAGCGCCCGACCCGACATCAGACGGGTCCATCCCGAAGGCATGGTTGGGCACGGTGCTCGCCTTCAGGTCCTTGATGTGGATCAGCCGGAAACGCCGCCGGTGAGCGCGCAGCAACGCCACCGGATCGGCTCCGCCGGCGGCTACCCAGCCGACGTCCATCTCGAACCAGACGAGATCCGGATCCGTATTCGCCAGCAGGAGGTCGAATGCGGTCCCGGCCCCCTGCCGCACGAACTCGACGTTATGATTGTGATAGGCCAGCTTCAGGCCCTCGCGCTTCAGGGCGGCGCCCTTCTCGTTGAGCTGCGAGGCCAGGCGCCGCCAGTCGTCCGCCGTCATTTCGGCGCCCGCGCGGCTGAGGAAATGCAGGCCGTCCTCGCCGTTGCGCGGCCTGAAACGTTGCGGCACGGCGAATATCGGCACGACCACATATTTGACGCCGATACGGTGCATGTCGGCCGCGAGCGCCCCGAGATCCCCCGCCAACGACGGCCCTCCGCTGCCGTCCGCCTGCAGCGGCACGTGCGTGCTGGGGCACGCGAGCCCGGCCCGGTCGAGCGCCGCGCGAAGCGCCGCGGCGGTACGCTTCATCAACGCCACGGGCTCGACGGTCCGATAACCGATCCTCGCCAACGTCTGCAGTGTTCCGTCGAGGTCACTGTAGGGCGCCTGCCCGAGAGTGTAGAGTTGTAGCCCGATCGGCAAGTCGTGACCGGCGAAGAACCGCCGGCGCTGACCGGCCGCGGCCCACCCGGTTGTCGCGGCCATCAATCCCGCCGCGCCTGCGGTGCCGAGGAACGCCCGCCGGCCGATCGCGGGCGTGGGCGGCCGATCCGGCCTCTCTACTCTCTCACGCATATCGCACTCTCCGCTCGATTGAGGCAACCTCGGGATTCTAATCCGCGGGCTTGGCGGCGGCACGCCGCCGTAGTGATCGCTCCCCTTGCGGCGTACGATGCTCCCATGAGCGTACTCCCCGACATCGAGCCCGCAACGGGGTCTTGCCCCGGGACGCCGCAGCTCGCGGCCGTGATCGACGCCCGCGCGCGGGACCTCGGCGGCTTCACCGTCGGCCGCGTGCTGCCCTCGACGGTGCGCAAGCTGATCGGCCCCTTCATCTTCTTCGATCACATGGGGCCGGCCGCCTTCCCGCCCGGGCGCGGGATCGACGTGCGGCCGCATCCGCACATCGGGCTGGCCACGGTGACCTACCTCTTCGCCGGCGAGATCGTCCATCGCGACAGCCTGGGCTCGCACCAGCCGATCCGCCCCGGTGATATCAACTGGATGACGGCGGGCCGCGGCATCGTCCATTCGGAGCGCACCCGCGCGGAGCTGCGTCAGGCCGGCTCGCCGCTCGATGGGCTTCAGCTCTGGGTGGCGTTGCCGTTGCGGGACGAGGAATGCGATCCCGAGTTCGACCACTATGCCGCCCGCGACCTGCCGTCGCTCGTGATCTCTGGCGCGCGCATCCGCGTGCTCGCCGGCAGCGCCTATGGCGAGCGCTCCCCCGTCAGGACCCGCTCATCGCTTTTTTACGTGGAAGCGGCAATGCCGGCGGGCAGCGAGCTTGCGCTGCCGGAGGATCACGAAGAGCGCGCCGCCTACATCGTCAGCGGCACGGTCGCCTGCGGCAACGAGCGAGCGGAGCACGGCCGCATGCTGGTATTCACTCGCGGAGCGCCGGCAACTCTGCGCGCAGTCAGCGAAGCGCGGGTCGCCCTGGTGGGCGGCGCGCCGATGGACGGCGAGCGGCACATTTTCTGGAACTTCGTCTCGAGCTCGCAGGCGCGCATCGAGCAGGCCAAGCGCGACTGGCGGGAAGGCCGCTTTGCGCGAGTCCCCGGAGACGAGCAGGAGTTCATTCCTCTTCCGCAGTGAACTTCTGCGACGGCTGATGCCCGGCGCCCGCGCGCGCGTGCAGATAGCTCACCGCCGCCAGGTCCTGCACGATGTGTCCGAGGGATTTGTAGAGAGTGATCTGCTCGGCGGCGGTGCGGCCCGGGATGCGCCCGAGCAGGACCTCGCCGATCTCGGCCACGATGTGGCGCTCGTCGAGCAGTCCCGCCTCCCGGGCGAGCAGGAATTCCGCGGCCGCCGCCAATGCCGAGCGCCGGCTGTCCACGATGTAGCGGCCCGCCAGCAGCAACGCAGCGTCGATCTCCACCGGCCCGGGCCGGCTGGAGCCAACCAGGTTCACGTGTGTTCCGGGACGTACCCACTCGCCGAGCAGCACGGGAGTGGCTGAGCTCGTCACGGTGCAGATGATGTCGGCGGACGATGCCGCCTCATGTGCCTCTTTGACCGCCCTGACAGGCATTCCAACATCACGCTGCATCCGTTCAGCGAATCGGGAAGCGTGGTCCACCGAACGCCCCCACACCAGAATCTCGTCGAACCGGCGCACGCGAATGAGCGCGCGGATGTGCGAGGTGGCCTGCAGGCCGCAGCCGAATATCGCCAGAGTCCTGGCGTCTCGCCGCGCGAGCACATCGGTTGCGACAGCAGATGCGGCTGCGGTGCGGATCTCCGTGACCTCGCCGGCATCGGCGATGCACGTCACGTGACCCGACTCGCGGTCGAAGAGCACCACTACGCCGCGATGCGCGGAACGGCCCGGCAGGTCGGGATCGGCAAACACCGACAGCAGCTTGGCGCCGAACCCCTGAGGCGCGGCGAGAGTGCCCGGCATGAGGCCGAAGAATCTGGCGGGAGCGATCTCGAAGATGCTGCGCAGCGGCTGCGGCCTGTCCTCGGCACTGAACTGCGCCATCGCCGTGCGAACGGCCGCGATGCAGCCGTCGTAATCGAGCGCCGCCCGCACGTCCCCGGGGCCGTAAAATGGCACGGTCCCGCCGGGCGCGGTCAAATCCTCTGCGTCCAGCCGTGCGTGTCCTTCGACTCACCGCGCTGGATGGACACGAGCCGCTCGCGGAGCCTGCGCGTGTGGGGGCCGACTTCGCCGTTACCGACCCGGTGCTCCTTGCCGTGATGGATGAGGGCGCCGACGCCCGCCAACACGGCGGCGGTGCCGGAGAGCACGGCCTCGCCCATACGCGTCCACTCCAGCATCTCGGCAACGTCGAAGATCCGCTCCTCGACCCGGTAACCCTCCTCGCGCGCGAGGGTCAGCACCGAGTCGCGGGTCACGCCGTGGAGGAACGTCGAGTCGAGGCTGCGAGTGAGCACCCGCCCGTCGCGAAGCAGCAGAAAGTTGGAGGCGCCGGTCTCCTGCACCTCGCCGCCGGGACAGAACAACACCTGATCGACGTTGTACTGGCGCCGCGCCTCGAGCGTGGGACCGAGAGCCGCCGCGTAATTGCCGCCGGTCTTCACCTTGCCGGTCTGCGAGGCCGTGCGCGCGTTGACATCCTCGACGTAGATGCGCAGCGGCTTCATGCCGCCGGCAAAGTAGTCCCACACCGGGCTCGCGAGCACGATGAGAGTCGCTTCGCTCGCCGGCGCGCCGGCGGCACCGATGTTGGGAGTGGTGCCGAAGAGAATCGGCCGCATGTAGAGCGCCCCCGGCGCCTCGGGAACGATCTCGCGGTTGCGGTCGATGGCGGTGCGGATCATCTCCTCGAGCTGCCGCGGATCCGGCTCCGGCAGTACCAGCGAGCGAGCGCTCTGGCGCATGCGCTCGATGTGCCGGTCCATGCGGAACACGTTGATGCTGCCGTCGGCCCAGCGATAGGCCTTGAAGCCCTCGAAGCAGGTGCTGGCGTAGTGCAGCACGTGGGCCGCCGGATGCAGCGGGATCGGAGCGCAGGGCTGGACCTCGAAGCGCCCCCACTGCCCGTTCTGGAAGCGGGCCTGGGTCATCGTCGGCGCGAGCACGGTTCCAAAGGCCGGGCGCGGCTCTTGCTTGAGGTTCGGGATGCTGTTCATGCCCGCAGTTTAAGCCGGGAGCCGCTAGGATAGCCATCGTGGGCACTCCCGCGAGAATCGTGACCAGCCGCGCTGGCCTTCGGGTCGAGATCACCGAGAGCGGCGGTCTGCGCCGCTTCGACTGCGGCTCGAGCACCCTCACCCTGTTCGTCGGCAACCGGATCGAGTGCGGCCCCACCAATGTCTTCCTGCGCCGCACCGGCACGCCCCTCTGGACGCCCCTTCTCGGTCCGTCGAGCCCGACGCGGCTCGGCCCGCCGCAAGACGGCAGGATCGCCGGCCGGGGCACCTGGGAGGGCATCGAGTACGAGCTCTCGCTGGCGCTCGCGGCGGATGCGCCCGCCTGGTTCTGGCACGTGAGTCTGAGGAATACCACGGCCGACGCCCTGGAGCTGGACCTCACTCATGCGCAGGATGTCGCGCTCGCCCCGTACGGCGCGGTGCGAATGAACGAGTACTATGTCAGCCAGTATGTCGATCACACACCGCTCACCGATTCCGAGCGCGGCATCCTGATCGCCTCCCGTCAGAACCAGGCCGCGGACGGCCGCCATCCCTGGACCCTGATCGGATCGCTGCGCCGCGGCGCCTCCTTCGCCACGGACGCGCTCGATTTCCACGGACTCGCGAGCCGCGCGGGCGAGCCGCTCACCGGCATGCTCGGGGAGCTTCCCGGCCGGCGCCTGCAACACGAGCACTCGATGGTGGTGTTGCGCGATGCGCCGCTTCGCCTCGCGCCCGGGGAGCACCGGCACGCGGGATTCTTCGGCGGCTTCGCCGCGGATCACCCGGATGCCACCTCGGAAGCGGACCTGTCCAGGGTGACCGCCCTGCTCGCGCTCCCCGAGGCGGCGCCCGCGGCACCGCCCACCGACGCGCCCCCTACCGGACCGGCCGCGGCGCAGACGCTCTTCTCGGCGGCGGCGGCGCTGCAAGCGGTCGATCTCGATACCAGCGCGCTGCGCCGCCTCTTCCCACCTCCATGGCGCCACGAAGAGACGGATGACCGCGGCACGCGCCTGTCCTTCTTTCACGGCCACGACAGCCACGTGGTGCTGCGCAGCAAGGAGCTGCGCGTGCTGCGCCCCCACGGCCAGCTCCTGCGCACCGGACGGCACCTGACTCCCGATGAAAGCGCGCTGACCTCGACGCTGTGGATGAGCGGTGTGTTCCACTCGATGCTCGCCCAGGGACACGTCAGCATCAACCGCTTCCTGTCGGCGAACCGCAGCTACCTCGGGCTCTTTCGCTCGCACGGCCTGCGTGTCTTCGCGAAGGTCGCCGGTGAGTGGCGCCTCCTCGGCGTGCCCTCCGCGTTCGAGATGGCGCCCGAGAGTTGCCGCTGGATCTACCGCCACGCCGGAGGCGAGATCCACCTTCGCTCCTGCGCTCACTCCGCGCCACACGCGCTGACTCTCGGCATCGAGGTAACCGAGGGGCCTGACATCGCATTCCTCATCAGTCACCACATCGCGCTCAACGGCGATGACGGGAACGCTCCGGAGCCGCTGCGCTGGCGGCGCGAAGGCGATACGCTCGTCGTGACGCCGGCGCCGGACTCGGACGTCGGGCGCCGATTCCCGGGAGGGGACTTCCGCATCGCTCTCGCCCCGCAAACAGCGATCGCGCGCATCGGGACCGACGAGCTGCTGTTCCTCGACGGGCGCTCCCGACAGGAGCCTTATCTTTGCGTCGAGACCTCCCGGCTGCGTCGCGTGGATCTCACCGTCCGCGGCTCACTGGTCGCGGAGGAGAGTCAGACGCCCTGGCGCCTTTCGCCCGATGAGCCGTTGGTGCCCGTTCTGGCCCTGGAGCCGGCGGCCGCCCCGCAGTCCGCCGCCCGCGCCGCGCACCTCTTCGAGATGGTGCCCTGGTACGCGCAGAACGGTCTCGTGCACTATCTGTCGCCGCGCGGTCTGGAGCAGTACTCGGGTGGCGGCTGGGGCACGCGCGATGTCTGTCAGGGTCCGGTCGAGATGCTGCTCGCCCTGGGCCGGACGGAGCCGCTGCGCGATCTCCTGCTCCGCGTCATGGCCAACCAGAATCCCGATGGAGACTGGCCGCAATGGTTCATGTTCTTCGAGCGCGAGCGTGGCATCCGCGCGGGTGACTCGCACGGCGACATCGTCTTCTGGCCACTCGTCGCCCTCGCCCAGTATCTCATGGCTTCAGGCGACGCCGATTTCCTGGATGCGCGCGTACCGTTCTTCGATTCAAAGGGCGCGGACGCTGGTGAGAGCTCGACCGTCTGGCAGCACGTCGAGCGCGCATTCACCGTCATCGACCGGCGGCGCATTCGCGGCACGACACTCGCGGCCTATGGCCACGGCGACTGGAACGACTCGCTTCAGCCTGCGGATCCCGCGCTGCGCGAGCACATGTGCAGCGCGTGGACGGTCACCCTGCATTTCCAGGCGCTCACGATGCTCGCACGCGCATTGCGATCTCTGGGACGCGCCGCGCAGGCCGAGCCGCTCGAGCGGCAGGCCGAAGCCGTCCGCACCGACTTCCAACGCCTCCTGATTCCGGACGGAGTGCTCACGGGCTATGCCGTGTTCGACGGTGCGGCAGACGTCCGCTACCTTCTGCATCCCCGGGATGGGGTCACGGGCGTACGCTACAGCTCGCTCGCAATGATCCACGCCATCCTCGAGGACCTGCTGACTGCGGATCAGACCCGCGCACACCTCGAGATCATCCAGCGAGAGCTCTCCGGCCCCGACGGCGTGCGCCTGTTTGATCGGCCTCTGCCCTACCATGGCGGTCCGCAGCGGGTATTCCAGCGCGCGGAGAGCGCGACGTTCTTCGGCCGTGAGATCGGCCTCATGTACATGCATGCGCATTTGCGTTACGCGCAGGCGCTGGCTCACGTTGGACTCGCGGACGAGTTCTTCCGCGCCCTCTGTCAGGCCGCGCCCGTGGGGGTCCGCGCCGTCGTCCCCACCGCAAGCCTGCGCCAGGCGAACTGCTACTACTCGAGCTCCGATGCGGCGTTCGCCGATCGCTATCAGGCGCGCGCTCAATACGAGCGCATCCGCAGCGGCACGATCCCTCTCGATGGCGGCTGGCGGGTGTACTCGAGCGGCGCCGGGATTGCGCTTGCCCTCACGCTCCGGCGCTTCCTCGGACTCACGTGGGAATCGCGTACCCTCTGCATCGATCCGGTGATCCCCGGGGCGCTGGACGGCATGCGGGTGATGACTTCAGTGCGCGGCCATCCGCTCGAGGTGACCTATCGGATCGGAGCTGCTGGCTGCGGCGTGAACGACATCGCACTCAACGGCCAGAACCTTTCGTTCACGCGGGAAGCCCATCCGCACCGCCGCGGTGCGGCGCGGGTCACGGCGGCCGCGGTGCTCGAGCGCCTGACGCACTCGCGCAATACGCTCGCCATCGACCTCGGATAGGCCGGGCGATATCATCGCGCCGCTTGCGTCACCCTCAGCCATTCCCCCGCGCGTTACTCCTCGGCCTGATCGCATCGGGGCTCTGCGCCTGCCACTCCGGTGAAGGCTCGTCCGGCCCGGCCGTTGCGCGCGTCATCCCCGCGCCGACTGCGATCGCGACGTCCGCCACGCCTCCCCCCATGGCCGTCGCCCTGGCTCCGCAGATCAACGAAGCCGACTTTTTACAATTTGACAAAACGTTGTCCTCCGACACCTTCGGTGGACGCAAGCCGGACACCCGTGGGGAAGTGCTGACGATCCGCTATCTGGTCGATCAATTCCGCCGCATGCGCCTCGCGCCAGGCAACCGCGGCTACTGGCTGCAGAGCGTGCCGATCGTCACGACCGCGCTGGTCAACACCGCCACGAAACTCGAGATCCGTGCCGGCGGCGGGCTACAGAGCTTCGCCTATGGCACCGACATGATGGCCTTCACGCAGGATGCGCGGCCGCTGGTCGCTCTGCGCAGCTCGCCCGTCATCTTCATGGGCTACGGGATCGACGCGCCGAAGTGGCAGTGGAATGACTATCAGGGCACCAGCGTGAAGGGCAAGACGGTGATCGTGCTGGTCAACGATCCGGGTTACGCCACCGGCGACCCGCAGCTCTTCGACGGCAAGGCGATGACTCCGTACGGCCGCTGGATCTACAAGTACGAGGAGGCGGCGCGCCTGGGCGCGGCCGCCTGTTTCATCGTGCACACGGGCGATGAGGCGGCGGGCTATCCCTGGACGGTGGTCCGCAACAGCACCGGGGGCGCCCTGCAGAGCCTGCCCGCGAATGTCGCGCCGGGTCCGCGGCTCCCGGTGGCGGGCTGGCTGACCCGCGCCGCCGCCCAGCGCCTCTTTCGTGCGGCCGGGCTCGATTTCGATACGCTGGCCGCGCAGGCGGCGCAGCGCGGGTTCACGCCCGTGCCGCTCAAAGCCACCGCCTCCCTGGTGCTGCGCAGCACGGTCACCCACGGCCGATCCTATAACGTGCTGGCGCTGGTGAAGGGCCGCGAGCATCCCGAGCAGGTCGTAATCTACAGCGCTCACTGGGACGATCTCGGCATCGTGCCTGAGCCGCATGGGCGCCGGGAAATCTTCCACGGCGCCATCGACAACGGCAGCGGCGTATCCGCCCTCCTCGAGATCGCCGACGCGTTCGCCCACCAGAAGACGCCTCCGGAGCGCAGCGTCCTCTTCCTGCTGTCGACGCTCGAGGAGTCGGCGACGCTCGGGTCACAATACTACGTGGCCCACCCGGCGTTTCCGCTCGACCGGACGGTAGCGGACATCGACGTGGAAGCCTGGCCCATCATCGGCCGCGCCCGCGACATGGCGGACATCGGCGCCGGGCAATCGCAGCTCGAGGATGACCTGAAGGAAGTGCTCTCGCTGCAGGGCCGGGAGCTGACTCCGGAAGCGGCGCCGCGGTACGGGTCTTATTTCCGCTCCGACCGCTACAGCTTCGCGAGCGCGGGAGTGCCGGCGCTGATCGTCGGCCCCGGACTCGACCTCATCGACGGCGGCCACACCGCCGGGCTGGCTGCCGCCGCCGACTACACCGCCCACCGTTACGACACGCCCGGCGACGTGTTCAATCCCAACTGGGACCTGAGCGGCACGCTCGAGGACATCCAGACTCTTTACCTGCTCGGCCGCAAGCTCGCCGACGGCGCGCAATGGCCCGACTGGTATGCCGACAGCGAGTATCGGGGGCTACGCGATGCCATGATGGCGAAAGCGCAGCAGAGCGAGGCGCGCGGGCGCCCGCGCGCGACGCACAGGCCGCTCGCCCCGCCGCGCTCGACACCCGCCGGCAAGACCGCCTCGACACCCTGAGCGGCGGCCGCGCTAGTCGGTGCTGCGCGATGGGGCGATGTCGACGACATCCTCGCGCTCGAGCGGCACGATCTCCCGCAGCGTGAGCCGCGGCGCGTCCTCCCCGATGCGCGCCGCACAGACCGCCGCGACATAACCGCAGCGCAGGTCGAGCTGCCAGAGCCGCCAGCGCCGCGGCGAGTCGGCGAGCTCGGGCCGCATGTGCAGGGTCAGCCCCCGCTCGCCGGTCAGCTCGAAGCGAAAGGTGTCGAGCGCGATCGCGAGCCCGAGGCCCCTCGCCTTGATGTACGACTCCTTGAGTGTCCACAGCTCGAAGAAACGCCGGCGGCGGGCGGTCGCGGGCAATGCGAGGAGCGCCGCGCTCTCCTGCGGCGCGAAGTAGCGGCCGAGCCCCTGGATGTCGGCCTCTCGCGCCTCGATACTCTCGGCGTCGACACCGAGCGCCCCGTCTGATGTGACGCCGAGCATCACCAGATCCGACGAATGTGAGATGTTGAATTGCAGCGCGGCAGCAGGCGTCGGCGCCGAGATGGCGGGCCGCCCGCGCGCTCCCGCCGAGAAGGCCCAGTCCTCGGGACGCACCGCGGCGTAGCGCGAGAGGACCGTGCGCACCAGGGCACGGGTGACCAGGAAACGCCGCTGGTCCTTGGCAAACCGGAAGCGCGCCTGCCTGGCGCGCTCCTCCCCGCTGAGGAGCGCATCATAACGAGGCCAGAGGGACGCATCGCGGACCCCGCTGATGTAAGTGCACCAGAGATCGATCCTGCGGCTGTCGGCGGCGAGGTCCATCGTGCGCCTAGAGGCGAGGCTCGCCCGCCGGGCGCACGTCCTGCGCCCTTCCTTTCCACCGCCCGCCGCGGCCCGCTGCATACTGGACCGCGGAGTGGACGGTGGCGGACGCGTAGAAGATCGCCACCGCGGGCAGAAGCAGCGCATAGGCGGCCGGGACCCGATAAAAGCGGACCATCGGCAGATAACACGCGGTCATGAGCAGCCAGGCCGCGGCGCCGAGCGCCATCAGGTCAGGCAGGCGCGTCAGGAGGAGCAGCGGCGGCGCGAGATAGGTGACGAGCAGCCCGAGGAGTGTGCCGGCCAGCAGCCAATAGGAGTGCCGCAGCTGGTTGAACGCGGTCCGCGAGATCATCGCGCCGATCTGCGCGAACGAGCCGTACACACGCAGGCTGCGCGTCTCGCGCGCCAGACCCAACCAGACGCGGCCGCCGCTCGACTTGACGATGCGCGCCAGCGCGCAATCGTCGATGATGTGGCCGCGGATCGCCGCCAGGCCGCCGGCACGGGCGAGCGCATCCGGCCGGATCAGCATGCAGCCGCCCGCGGCGCCCGCTACGGACGATCGCGACGATTCGATCCAGGAAGGCGGATAGAGCTCGAGGAAGAAGAACACGAACGCCGGAATCAGGCAGCGCTCCGCGACCGTGGCCGTCGAGAGCCGAACCATCAGCGAGACGAGGTCGAGCTGCCCGGCCTCGGCTTTGACGGCGAGCGCCGCAACCTGGCCGGGCGCGTACTCGATGTCGGCGTCGGTGAGGAGGAGGAAGTCGGGATCGCCCGCGGCCGCGGCGGCAACGCCCTGCGACATGGCCCACAGCTTGCCCGTCCAGCCGGGCGCGGGCGGCGTGCCGCGAAGCACCGTCAACCGGTCTGCCGCGCCGCATTCGTCGGCTGACCGCCTGGCCGCCTCCGCGGTCCCATCCGTGCTGCCGTCGTCCACGACGATCACCTGGACAGGGGGCGCAAGTGTCTGCGCAAGCAGCGAGCTCACCGCTTTGCCGATGCTCTGCGCCTCATTGCGCGCCGGCACGACCGCGATGACTCGGGCGACATGCGGAGTGCCGGCGGAGCCTGCGGACGGCGGCCGTGGCCCGAGCGTGCGCCCGACGCGCCAGAAACCGCCACGCGCCAGCAGCAGATAGAGCCAAATGGCCAGCGGCAGCGCCGCGGCGGCACGAGCGAGACTCACGCTGTCAACCGACACCTGGGGCACGACCCTTGATGGACATGCGGGCGGGACCGCGACACCGATATAATCCCCGGACCTGCATCGTCATCACTGGCCATGCTCGTTCCTGCTACAACCGAGGCCGCGGCCCAAAGCCGCGGAGAGCGTACTGATTGCCTCGAGATACACCAGCGGCCCGCTCAAGCATAGCCCAAGGCGCTTGCACCGTGCAGCGCTCGGTCTGATCGCCGCGGCGCCGCTGTGCCTCGCGGCGCGTGTCGCGGTGGCGCAGGGGACGCCCCCGGGCGCGCCGGCCTCGGCGGCCGCCCCGAAGGTCACCGGCCCGATTCCAGCCCCCAAGGCGCAGCGGGCGAAGCCTCACCGCAAGGTCAACTGGCTCAATCCCACCACCTGGCCGGTGTTGCCGGTCCCGCTCACGGCCGTCGACCCCAACAACGGCACCACCCTCGGCGTGATCCCGACCATGCTGGTGACCAACTCCCGGAACGAGATCACGGACATCATCGCGCCCGACATCATGCACAACCCCTATTTCGGCTGGGGCGCGCACGGGCGGATACTCGCCTTCCCGTCGCAGGACACCCAATGGTCGATCGTCGGCGGCGGCGAGGAGAAAGTCGAGAGCACGTTCGACGCGATCTACCAGACGGGCCTGCTGCGCGAGTCGCCCTTCACCCTGACGGTCGAGGGCCTGTACGACCGCAGCGGCACGGCGCGCTTCTACGGCATCGGCAACAACTCCTTCAAGATCAACCAGACGGTTTACATCGATCAGCAGATCGGCGTCGACGCGACGCTCGGCTGGAACCTGACGCACGCCTGGCAGCTCGCCTACACCTTCACCGCGCGCAAGGTCAAGGTTCTCGGCACCACTCTCCCGGGCATTCCGCCGATCACCTCCCGGTTCGAGGGAACGTACGGCATCGGCACCACGCATGAGCTCCTGCACCGCGTCTCGCTCGTCTACGACACGCGCAACGACATCACCATTCCCACGCGGGGCATGCAGGCGGTCGTCTACGGCGGTGTTGCGAGCCGCAACGTGGACTTGGACGCATCGCTCTTCACCGAGGCCGGCCTCGACGGACGCTTCTACTGGTCTCCGTACCCCTCGCTCGTCGTGGCGACTCACGTCGATCTGAGGTATGAGCCGACGGCGCACCACGTCCCCTTCTGGGGCCTGAGCAGCCTGGGCGGCGATATCAGCACCATCGGCGGCTCGCAGACCTTGCGCGGCTATGGCACCTCCCGGTTCTATGACCGCGACTCCTTCTCCGCCAACATCGAGCTGCGGCAGACGGTGCTCTCGCTCGATGCCTTCTCCACCCACATCGAGCTGCAGATCGCCCCTTTCATCGATACCGGACGGGTCTTCCACAGCGCTTCCAGCTGGCCGATCACGCACCTGCACAACGTGTTTGGAGTGGGCTTTCGCGGGATCGCAGCGCCTTCTGTCGTCGGTTACGTCGACATCGGCAAGGGCCACGAGGGCGTCGCCGTCTTCACCGGCATAGGATATCCTTTTTAGTCACCATGGAACGACCGGCTCCCGATTTGCAGCATCGCGGATTACGCTGCGAATCGGGTGAGACCGCGGCGCAGAGCCGCATGCAAATGGGAGCCGGCGATGAGAAACGTACGATTTGTGGGGCTCGATGTCCACGCGGAGACGATTGCCGTGGCAGTAGCGGAGCTTGGCGGGGAGGTGCGCAGCCTCGGGGTGATCCCCAATCGCACTGAGTCGGTGCGCCGTTTGGTCGGCAAGCTCGGTAAACCACAGCAGCTGCGGGTGTGCTACGAGGCCGGCCCGACCGGCTATGTGCTGTACTGGCAACTGACTGAGCTTGGAGTGCATTGCGATGTGGTGGCCCCGACGCTCGTGCCGGTTAAGGCGGGCGATCGGGTCAAGACCGATCGGCGCGATGCCGAGAAGCTGGCGCGCTGTTACCGGGCCGGAGACCTGACGGCGGTATGGGTGCCGGATGCGGCTCATGAGGCGCTGCGCGATCTGGTGCGAGCGCGCCTGGCGGCCAAGCGCGATCAGCTGCGGGCGCGTCATCGGCTCGGCAAGTTCCTCTTGCGCCAGGGGCGCCGAGCGCCCGAGGGGACCACGGCGTGGACGGGTAAGTACCTGGCCTGGGTCAAGCAGCAGCGCTTCGAACAGGCCGCGCAGGAGGCGACGCTGTTGGATTATCTGCACGAGGTCGAGCATGTGGCCGAACGCATCGTGCGACTCGAACGCAGCATCGATGTGGCAGTGCATTCGATGCCGGGCAAACAGCAGGCGGTAATCGCGGGGCTGCAGTGTCTGCGCGGGGTAGCCAAGATCTCGGCCGTGACGCTGGTAAGCGAGCTCGGGCAGCTCTCGCGCTTTGGCCGCGCTCGACAGCTGATGGGCTATGCCGGCATGGTCTCGCGCGAGCACTCCAGCGGGACTCGGATCCAGCGCGGCCCGATCAGCAAGGCGGGCAACGCCCACCTGCGGCGCATCGTGACCGAAGCGGCGTGGAGCTATCGCCATCGTCCCAATCTCGGTGCGGCGCTGGCAGCGCGTCAGAGCGGACAGAGCGAGGCGGTCAAGGAGATCGCTTGGCGCGCGCAGCATCGGTTGCATGCGCGATATCGGGCACTGATGGTCAAGGGGAAAATCAAACAGAAGGTCATCACGGCGCTCGGGCGCGAGCTGCTGGGCTTTATCTGGGCGATCGGCTGCGAGCTCGAGCGCACCACTGACCCGAAGGAGGTACGCCGGGCTGCCTAAGAGGCGGCCAGCGAGAAACTCATGCACTCGGACCAGGCACAAACGGTCAGCGGCTGGGATGGCACGCGGCAAAGGAGAATCCTCGTCCAATCTATGCGACGGGCCTCCCACGGCCGGATCCGCGATCTTAGTCCGAGGCAGCTCCCGACGAATCACGACCATGATGGCGGGTCTTGCGCCCGATCCACGAATATCAGAGTGATCAACCGTCGACAAATGCTGCCCCAGCTGCTGTTCACTTGTGCTTGGACTGAATCAAAGAGCGGTTCGCTTAACCGCTCCAGTTGTTGACAGGTCGTTCCATATCAGATTTACGAACAGTATATCCAAAGTAACTCCCAGCTCGATGGCAAGGCGCGTCGAATGTGCTCATCGAGGCGCGCTCGAGGAGACCCGTGAAGCGCCGTTCGCACAAATCCTGAGGCGCGCGCGTATGGTCTCCGGGCTCACGAGCTTCCACTTCGGTGCGATCGCCGCCTGGGGGTAGCGGCCGCAAGACTGATAGCTACGGTGCGGCTCCTGTCGCACGACGCCGTACGGCCGTGCTGCCTCAAATCGGCGAATATCTATTCAATTTTCGCGGAATATTGTCATCAAGTCTTTGAAAACGAACATTTTACTTAGAAAAGTATCTATTCTCATATCTATTCATGACGACGTCCGACGTCTTGGAACTGGGCGATGCTTGCCGATGACGTGCGCCTCAGCGAGCCGTTCCGCTTGCTCTGCAGCCGCTGCCTCGAGACCCTCCGGGCCTTGCCATCCGCGGACTGATCTGAGCCGCGCGGCGCCGATAGAGCCACGGCACCGCCGCGGATGCGCCGCATCGGCTCTCAGCCGTCCTCGTCCGCATCTTTGCCGTGAGCCTCGGGTAGCCATGCGGCGCGGTCACCGCGGGCGCTGCCCAGTCGGGGTGCGGGCCGTGAGCTCGTGGTCCTCGAGCGCGAGAAGCGGATCGGTGTCGCAAGACCCGGCAGGGTCGCGCGGCGGTAGTCTTGCGCGGGGCAGGACACCACCATGGCGCGCTCCCGGGTGTTGGGATCGGCGAGCGCCTCCGCCACGGTGTTGATGGGACCCGCTGGCACGCGGGCCGCCCGCAGCCGCGCCAGCGCCTCTTCGCGCCGCAGCGCGGCAAGAGCCGGTGCGAGCGAGCGCTCCAGGTCGGCACGGTTGCGCACCCGGGCGCCGTTGGTGACGAATCGCGGATCGCCGGCCAGCGACGGGCACCCCAGGGCCTCGCACAAGCAGCGGAACTGGATGTCATTACCCACCGCGACCACGATGAACCCGTCCGCAGTGCGGAATTCCTGATAGGGAGCGATGTTGGGATGCGCATTGCCCATGCGCGTGGGACTCAGGTTGCCGATCAGGCAGTTCATGGCCTGGTTGGCCAGGATGCCGATCGTCGAATCGAGGAGCGCGACATCGACGTGCTGCCCGCGCCCGGTCCGCGCCCGCTCGGCGAGCGCTGCCTGGATACCGATGAGGCCGTACAGGCCGGTGATGATGTCGGCGACGGCGACGCCCACCTTCTGCGGGGGTCGACCGTGCTCTCCCGTCACATCCATCAGGCCGCTCATGGCCTGGGCCACGAAATCGTAGCCCGGCCGGTCCGCATAGCGTCCCTGCTGTCCGAAGCCGCTGATGGAGCAATAAACGAGGCCCGGATTGCCGCTTGCGAGGCTGGCGTAATCGAGGCCGTACTTCGCCAGGCCGCCCACCTTGAAATTCTCGATGACGACGTCGGCCTCGCTGGCAAGCTCCACCGCCCGCTGCCGGTCCTCGGGTTGATGGAAATCCAGCACGAGCGACTCCTTCCCGCGGTTGCACGCATGGAAGTAGGCGGCATCCGCGGCCGAGCCGTCGGCATTCTCCAGGAACGGCGGCCCCCAACGGCGGGTCTCGTCGCCCTCCGGCGATTCGACCTTGATCACCTGCGCGCCCAGATCGGCCATGGTCTGGCCGATCCAGGGACCTGCCAGGACGCGGGCCAGCTCCAGCACGCGAAGGCCCGCATAAGGGGGATCTGTTGGCTCGGATGTCACGTGGATTACCTCGCGGCGATTATGCCATCGCCGTTTTTCGGGTACTCTCGGGCCGTACCCACGCTCCGCTGCCTGGGATGGCTTTGCTTTGACGAATATGACAGGTCCGAGAGATACACGGGTGACGATAGATGTCGGCGCAGATCACAGAGTGTCCGGCTTGTTCGACCGGCCGGATGCGGCCCGGGCCATGCTCGTCCTGGCCCACGGAGCCGGTGCGGGAATGGAGCATCCGTCGATGCAAGGCATCGCGGACGGACTGGCGACACGTAGCATCGCGACGCTGCGTTATCAGTTTCCTTACATGGAGCGGAAGACCCGGCGGCCGGACCCACCGGCCCTGTGCCACGCGACGGTCCGGGCCGCCGTGGCGGAGGCTTCGCGGCTCGCCCCGGATCTGCCGCTCTTCGCCGGAGGCAGATCTTTCGGGGGGCGGATGACCTCGCAGGCTCAGGCACGGATTCCGCTACCCCAGGTCCGCGGCCTCGTATTCCTGGCTTTCCCGCTGCATCCGGCGGGCAGGCCGGGTACCGATCGGGCCGCGCACCTGCAGGAGATCGGCGTCCCGATGCTTTTCATTCAGGGCACCCGCGACGCGCTCGCACAGCTCGATCTGCTCGAACCCGTGGTGCAGGCTCTAACCGCCCGCGCCACGCTGCACCTGCTGCCTGACGCGGATCATTCGTTCCACGCGCCGGCGAGATGCGGTGGCAAGGACTCCGAATTGCGGCAGTCCGCGCTGGATGCCCTGTGCGGCTGGCTGGAGCGCCTCGCCGATGCCCCGCGAAACTGAAGTCGGAAACGAGGTCGGCACCATGCGAAATCGAGAGTCATTGCGCAGACTGCTGTTGTCCGGCATCACCGCGCTCGCGGTCCTGATGGGAGGTGCCGAGGCACCGCCGGCTGTCGCTCAAAGCGCGACCCGCAGCGACACCCACCGCGCGGTGCCCGCATGCGCGGATGACACGGGACTCAGGCTTCCTCCGGGTTTCTGCGCCAGCATCTTTGCCGACAATCTCGGCCACGTCCGCCACATGGTAGCGGCCCCGGACGGCGTGCTCTACGTCAACACATGGAGTGGCAGCTACTACCCCCACTCAGCGCCGCCCGCAGGAGGATTCCTGATCGCACTGCAGGATACGAGCGGAGGAGAGAAGGCCGATGTCATCCGGCGCTTTGGTGCGACGCCCAAGACCGGCGGCCATGGCGGCACTGGTATCGCGCTGTTTGACGGCTATCTCTACGCGGAGCTCAATGACCGCATCGTGCGTTACCGGATGACTCCGGGCTCGATCGTCCCTACCGGTGCCGCGCAGACGGTGGTCTACGGCCTTCCGCTGACGGGTGATCATCCGATGCATCCGTTTGCGATCGATGCCAGCGGCTGGATGTACATCGATTCCGGCAGCCCGAGCAATTCCTGTCAGCGGCAGAACCGGATGCTGAAATCGCCAGGGATCACTCCCTGCCCGGAGTTGGCGAGGCGCGGCGGCATTTGGCGCTACAGCGCGCGCAAGCTGCACCAGAAGTTCTCGCCGGCCGCCCGCTTCGCCACCGGTATACGCAACGCCGACGGGATCACGATCGATTCCACGGGGCACAATGTCTACGCCACCCAACATGGCCGGGATCAGCTCGGCCAGAACTGGCCGAAGCGCTTCACGCCCGCCGAGGGCGCCTACCTTCCCGCCGAGGAGTTGCTGCACGTCGTCAGAGGCGGCGACTACGGCTGGCCCTATTGCTTCTATGACGGTGTGCAGCAAAAATTGGTGCTGGCGCCCGAATACGGCGGCAACGGCCGCAAGGTCGGGGTCTGCGTCCGGAAGCTGGGCCCGGTCGCGGCATTTCCCGCACACTGGGCGCCGAATGACGTGGCGCTCTATTACGGCAAGGAGTTCCCGAAGGGATACGACGGCGGCGCATTCATCGCATTCCACGGGTCCTGGAACCGCGCGCCGTTTCCACAGCAGGGCTACGACGTCGTCTTCCAGCCGCTGGCCCACGGCAAGAGCACCGGCCAGTGCAGGATCTTCGCTGACGGATTCGCGGGCGGGACCAAGGATCCGGGTGCTGCAGAGCATCGTCCCTCGGGTCTGGCAGTTGGCCCAGACGGCTCGCTTTACGTCGCCGATGACGTGAAGGGCCGGATCTACAAGATCGTATACCGCGGTGTTGCCGGCGCGGCCGATGAGGCGACCGGCATCATGCCGTGTCCCGACATGACCGCGCTCGGGGGCACGAAGAGCGCGGCTGCCGGCCCCTTGCCGCCGGAGGGTATTCATCCGCACGCCGGCGCCGCCGCGAGCCTGCCGGTGCCGGCGGGCGCCAGCCGGGAGAGTGTCGCTCTCGGCGACCGGATCTTCCACGGCGAGGTCGCGTCCGGCACGTGCGCGGGCTGTCACGGCGCCGAGGGCAAGGGCACACCGCTCGGCCCGGATCTGACGTCGGGCAAGTGGCTATGGAGTGACGGCAGCTATCCCGGGATCGAGCGCACCATCCGTAACGGGGTGCCGCACCCCAAGGAATACCGCAGCCCCATGCCGCCGATGGGCGGAGCCCAACTGTCGAAGGCACAGCTTGCGGCCGTCGCGGCCTACGTGTGGGGGCTGGGGCACGCGAGCGCTCACTGAGCTGTCGTAATTTCCGGAAGCGGTAGCTGCCGTGGCGGGACCGGCGTCGACTGCACGATCGACGTCGTCGTCTGCCCGTAGATCAGGAACTGGTCCAGGAGGCGGTCCAGATTGTCGAGCGAGTCGAGCCGCACTTTCAACATGAAGCAATCCTCGCCCGTGATGCGGTGACACTCCACGACCTGCGGCAGGGAGGCCGCCAGCTCCGCGATCTTCGGCAGCTTGCCGGGCATCGGACGGATCCGTACGAACGCGGCGATGGGATAACCCAACGCGGCCGGATCGATCTCCAGCCGGCAGCCGCGAATGACGCCGGCCTCCTCCAGGCGTTGGATTCGCTCCCGGATGGCCGGCGCGGACATGCCCACGCGGCGCGCCAGCTCCGAGATGCCGAGGCGCGGGTCGCTCTGCAGCAGAGCCAGGATCCTGACGTTGCGGGCGTCGCGCAGGAGATCTGAGATCTGAAGGCGAATCCCAGCTTTGGCCTTCAATTCGACGGGTTTTCTGGATATCGGCATCCGAATCTCGATTCAGATCGCGCACTGAGACTGCCATTATGCATTCCCATGGAGCCCGTGTCACAGGCCGCGATCCGGCCCAGGGTGCACGCCGACGCAGCCGAAGCCCGCCCCGCCGGCCACCGCGTTCCTCCGCACGCTTACTTCGCCGTCAGCGCGGTGTTCCACTACCTCGGTCCGGCGTTCGCCGTGCTGCTCTTTGCGCACATCGCACCGCTCGGTGTGGCGTGGCTGCGGATCGCCAGTGCGGCGGCGATCTTCGCGCTGTGGCGGCGGCCGTGGCGCTACTACCGCGAACTTCAGGGCGCGGCACGGCGCCATGTCCTGATGCTGGGCACAGTCCTCGCGCTGATGAACATCTGCTTCTACCTCGCGATCGACCGGCTGCCGCTCGGCACGGTGGGCGCCATCGAGTTCCTCGGGCCGGTGGGGCTCGCCGCACTCGGCATGCGAAGCGGACGCAACTACCTGGCTCTCGCCCTCGCAACTGCCGGAGTCTACGTGTTGACCGATGTCCGTCTCGTGGGGCAGGCGGTCGGTTTCACGTTCGCCTTCGCCGATTGCGCTCTCTTCATCCTCTACATCGTCATCGGCCATCGGATCGCGGCCGACGGTGGGAGCTCGGGCATCGACCGCCTCGCCTTCGCCATGCTCGTCGCCATGGTGGTCGCCCTGCCCATCGGGATCGACGATGCGCTGCCCGCGCTCGTCAGCCCGGCTCTCCTTGCCGCGGGCATCGGGGTGGGCATCAGCTCCTCGGTGATCCCCTATGTCTGTGATCAGCTCGCGATGGCTCGGCTGCCGCGCGCGACGTTTGCGTTGCTCCTATCCTCGCTCCCCGCCATGGCGAGCCTGATCGGCGCGCTGGTCCTGCACCAGTTCCCGTCCCGCGCCGAGATCGGCGGCATCGCGCTGGTCGCCGGCGGGGTCCTCCTCCACCGGGATCGCCGGCCGGGGTGATCCGGCGCCTCGTCGCGAATTCGGGTCCGTTCGTCGCGGCTTGCGGCAAATGCGGCAAATTGCAGCGTGCGAGCGAGTTCGTTAAGCTGCTTTGACCGTGCCCTGGCGGTTTCCTGCGTACGCCATTCAACGAGGAGCTCGCGTGAGAAGAGCAGTTCCCGACGCGCCGCTCGTGCGCGGCAAAGCCCCTTTCGCCGTCCTGACGGTGCTGCTCGTCACCGCCGTGGCGGGCGCGGTGGCCGCCCGGGCGGCGACTCCCAACCGATTCCTCGATGGGAAGCTGAGCTGGCGCAGCATCGGACCCAACATCGGCGGGCGTGTGATCGCGGTTGCCGGCGTTCCCGGCGAGCGCGATCTCTTCTACATGGGCGCGGTCGACGGGGGTGTCTGGAAGAGCACGGACTACGGCGTCACCTGGCAGAACCTCACTGACGGCAAGTGGCCATCGGCGAGCGACAGCGTCGGCGCCATTGCGGTTGCACCGTCGAATGCGAACGTCATCTACGCCGGCACTGGCGAAACCGACATCCGCAACGACATGATCACCGGCGACGGCATGTTCAAGTCCGTCGATGCCGGGAAGACGTGGACCTATTCCGGCTTGCGGGAAACGCGGACCATCGGTGCCATCGTCGTCGACCCGCACGATCCGAATGTCGTCTACGCGGCATCGATGGGGCACGTCTTCGCCCCGAATCCGGATCGCGGCGTGTTCAAGTCCACGGACGGGGGCAAGACCTGGCAGAAGATTCTCTTCGTCGATGACCAGACGGGCGCCATCGACCTCGTGATGGATCCGCAGCACCCGAGCGTGCTGTATGCGGCAATGTGGCAGGCGCAGCGCACGCCGTGGTCGCTCGATGACGGCGGACCGGGAAGCGGTCTCTACAAGAGCATCGACGCGGGCGCGCATTGGACGAATATCTCGCGCAACCCCGGCTTGCCGCACGGCGTGCTCGGCCGGATCGGCGTCGATGTCGCGGCGAGCGACCCGAATGTCGTTTTCGCCATCATTCAGGCCAAAGGTGCCGGCGTCTTCCGCTCGGGTGACGGGGGCGCCACCTGGCGGCGAGTCAACGCCAACTGGAGCCTGCGGCAGCGCGGCTTTTACTACACGTGCATCTACGTCGACCCCACGAACCCACGGGTGGTGTACGTCCCGAATGTCGACGGCATCTGGGTCTCCCGCAATGGCGGCGAGGCGTTCTCGCTGCTTCATCTGCGGCACGGCGACGACCACAGCCTGTGGATCGACCCGAGCGATCCCAAGGTTCTGCTGGCGGGAACCGATGGCGGCGCGACTGTGTCGACCGACGGCGGCAACACCTGGAGCGGCGACCACAACCAGCCGACCGGCCAGTTCTACCACGTGGCGCTCGATGATCAGTTTCCCTTCAACGTCTACGGCGCGCAGCAGGATGAGGGCTCGTTCGAAGGCCCCAGCGCCATGCCGGGCGGCGCGATACCCACCGCCGCGTGGCACGAGGTTGCGCTCGGGGAGAGCACCTTCATCGCGCCGAAGCCGCATGATGCGGACGTCACTTACGGTAGCGACTACTACACGCTGATGCAGCGATACAACCGCATCACGGGCGCGCGCCGATCGGTCAGCCCGTCACCCATCTACCTGGACGGCGTCTCGTCCGCGGAGATGAAATACCGGCTCGGCTGGACGCACCCCATCTTTTTCTCCCCCAACGATCCGCGCGAGCTCTATCTCGCGTCCCAATACGTCATGACCAGCGAGGACGGGGGCCGAAGCTGGAACGTGATCAGCCCGGACCTGACCCGCAACGATCCGGCGACCGAGAAGCCGAGCGGCGGCCCGGTCGATCTGGATCAGACGGGCGCCGAGATCTTTCCTGACATTTCGGCGCTGGCGGTCTCGACGGTGGACCGGAACGTCATCTGGGCCGGATCGCAGGATGGCCTCGTGCATGTGACCACCGATGCCGGCCGGCATTGGCTGGCGGTGACACCGCCGCAACTGACACAGTGGGCCGAGATCTCATCGATAGAGCCGTCGCACGTCTCGGCGGGCACTGTCTACCTGACCGCCTCGCGATACATGTGGGACGACTACCGGCCGTACGTGTTCGAAAGCACGGACTTCGGCAGGCATTGGTCGGCGCTGACGGATGGTTTGCCGGACGATGAGTCCGTGTTCGTCGTGAGGCAGGACCCGGCCGATCCCTCGCTCCTCTTCCTCGGCACCGCGAACGCCGTGCAGGTCAGCTTCGACGGCGGTGCGCATTGGAGACCGCTGAGCCTGAATCTGCCGCACGTCGAGGTGCGCGACCTGGCGATCGACACGCGGGAGGGCGAGATCGTCGCGGCAACGCATGGGCGCTCCTTCTGGATCCTGGACAACCTGTCGCTGCTCGAGCAATTGTCGCGGGAGCAGCCGCCGGCCTCGGGTGCTCCGCGGCTCTATGCCCCACAGACCGCCTGGCTGACGAGCGCCTACGGACAAAGCTCGGATGCGAAGTACAGCGGGCCGATCGGGCTCAACCCGCCGTTCGGAGCCACGGTGTTCTTCCGCCTGCCGTCGAGCTACGACGGCAGGACGCAGGCGAGTCTCGATATCCTGGACGAGCAGGGCCGCCTCGTGCGGCATTACGCGCTGCACCTCAAGAAGAAGCGTGCGCAACCGCCGGCGACCGTCCGCGACAATCTGCTGCCCTCGCAGAGCCGCAGGATCGCCGAGGAGAAACTGACTGCCGTCTCACCCGGCATGAACAGCCTGTGTTGGGATCTGCGATACGCCGACGCGACCGACGTGATCGGGTTCGAGCCGCCGGAGGACACCGACGAGCTGAGCGCCGATGCGCGCGGTCCCCGGGTCAACCCGGGGAGCTACACCGCCGTGCTGCGCTATGGCGGTCAATCCTACCGGCAGACCTTTCAGGTGAATCTCGACCCGCGGTTGCAGACGACTCCGGCCGCCCTGAAGGCGCATCTCGAGCTCGAGCTGGCGCTGCACGGGACCCTCGACACGCTCGACAAGGATATCAACGCCGCGATTCAGGTCCGTCAACGCCTCGCGCACGCTGTCGCGGCACACAAAGTCGATGCATCGAGGGCGGCGCCCGCGATCCAAGCCCTGCGAGAGGCAATCGACGGTTTGGTGCAACTCGACGTCCGCTCGAGCGAGGGCGACGTCATGCACCAGATGCGCCTGCGAGGCTCCCTCGCCTATCTGCAATCGAGCGCAGGCCTCGACTACGGACCGCCGGATGCCGATCTGATCGCGGCCTGCAATCGGCTGGAGGCTGAGGCGCGCAGCGGAGAGGGGCGACTGAAGGCGGCGACGGCGGCGGGCCACCGGCTGCTCTGATGATAGACTGCCGGTGTGGGTGAACCGACTCATGTCGCCCGAGTGCTTGCCGGCCCCTTACGCGGCGTCTACAGCACGCATACCCTGAGTGGCCAACATTTCGGCCGCCACTGGCACGAGGCATTCAGCTTTGGCGTCCTGGAAGAAGGCGCGCAGCGCTGGCGAAGCGATCGGGGTCAGGTGGAAGCCTTCGCCGGACAGGTGATCACGGCGAACCCCGGTGAGGTGCACGATGGCATCCCGCTCGGCGGCCCGACGCGACGGTGGCGCATCCTGTCGGTGGATGCGGACGTGCTCTCCTCGCTGGTGGAGCGCAGCGGCGCGCCCGCGGAGATCAGGCAACCCGTCATCGACGACCCGGCGCTGTTTCATGCCCTCCTGCGACTCTTCCGACGCATCGAGGATTGGAGCGCGTGCGCCGGCAAAAGAGGCGCGGAGGCACTCGCCTGCGAAGAGGCTCTCGTCGAGGCGGCGGTGCTTCTCCTCGCACGGCACGGCACGGTGAGAGTGCGCACTGACGCGCCGCCTCACGACTTGCGGCGGCTTCGGGAACGGCTCGCCGATGCGCCCGACGATGCGCCTTCGTTAGCCGAAATGGCGGCGATGGCCGGCCTCAGCAAATACCAGGTCCTACGGCGGTTCGAGAGGGCGTACGGCATGCCGCCCCACGCGTGGCTCGTTTCCCGCCGCGCCGAGTACGCGCTGCGCCTCATTCGTGATGGAGAAACCCTGGTCGGCGCGGCCGCAGCCAGCGGATTCGCGGATCAGAGCCACATGACGCGGGCGTTCCTACGCCATTACGGCTTCACACCCGGGGCCTGGCGCGCCGCGACGCTGCAATAACGTTCAATACCTCCCCGCGGCGAGCGGTCAGTCTGCACATACGCTCCGCATTCAGGCGAGGAGGAGTCCGATGAGCCCATGGCACATTGCGCAACTGAACGTTGGGCGCGCCGTCGCGCCGCCCGGCAGCCCGGAGCTGGCCGATTTCATGGCGGCGCTCGATCGAATCAATGCGCTGGCGGAATCCTCGCCCGGCTTCGTGTGGCGCCTGCAATCCTCGAGCGGCAATGCCACGGACATCCTGGTGTCGGAAGACCCGCTGTTTCTGATCAACATGTCGGTGTGGAGCTCCGTCGAGTCGCTGTTCGCGTTCGTCTATCGCTCCGGACACACCGAGGTGATGAAGCGGCGGCGCGAATGGTTCGAGAAGTCGGTGGAGGCTTATCAGGTGCTGTGGTGGATTCCCGCGGGACACATCCCAGCGATCGAAGAGGCGCTGGAGCGGCTCGCGCGTCTGCGCCGTGAAGGTCCGACCGAGCACGCGTTCAGCTTCAACCGCCGCTATCCTCCCCCAGGGGAAAGCGGGGCTGCCGAGGATATGAAACCCGAGCCCTACTGCGTGGCATGGCGTGGCGCCTGATGCGCCGCCCCTGGGGCGGCGCATGGCTCGAGACCGATTACCCGTGATTCAGCGCGATCAGTCCCGCATCGCGGTTGACGCTTTTGCAACTGACGTGTCCGGACAGGGCGAGCTGCAGGCTCGGGGTCGCGCATGTGGTGTGCGCCACGACCGGCAAGCCCCGCGCGAACGCCAGGGGCGCGGTAGCGAGAGCGGCACCGATCAGAGTGATCGCAAGGGAGCTGGCGGCGAAAGTGGCTTTCTGGATGGCGTTCATGATGCTTTCTCCTCTTTTGTCACCCCCAGAACACCGCCTGCCAGGGAAAGTTACAGCCGCAGGGTCAGCGCGCCTGCGCATCCGCGCCCGGGCCGCTCTCGCGTGCGGCGCGCGCCGCCGATGGGGAGACCAGGCCAGCGGCGTGGCCCCAGCTGTTGCGCACGTATGTCGCCACCGCCGCGACCTGCGCATCATCGAGCTGCCAGGCATACGAGGGCATTTGCGGGCCGGTGGGCTCCTCGCGAGTCGCCACGCTCGCCGCGCCATGCAGGATCACTTCCAGAACGGTCGTCGACTGGCGGGAAGCGACCGCCGCGGAACCCGCGAGATCGGGAATGAGATAGGGAACGCCGCTGCCGTCGATCTTGTGGCAGCCGGAGCAGGTGTCGCGATAGATGGCAGCGCCTGCCACCATCACCGGGTTGTCGGACGGCAATGCCGTCAATCGTCCTGAGGAGCTTCGCTGATCCTTCAGATACGTGGCGATCGCCGCGAGATCCTGACTGCTCATCCCGGAGCTCGCGTCCTTCACTTCCTCGGCCATGGGTCCCGATGCGGCATCGAAGCGGTTGTGGCCTGTTTTGAGGTAGGCGACGATGTCGCTTTCCGTCCAGCGCGCCAGACCATGCGCCGAATCATCGGTGAGGTCGGGGGCGAACCAGCCCTCGAGGGCATAGCCCTGCAGCGCGCGGCTGCGCTCGTCGCCGCCGAGGAACGTCTTCGGAGTATGACAGGCGCCGCAGTGGCCGGGCCCCTCGACGATGTAGCTGCCGCGATTCCACGCGGCGGATCTATCCGGGCTGTGATGCCACTCGCCGGGCCGGAAGTACAGCCAGTCCCAGAAGATCATGCTCACCCGGATGGAGAACGGGAAAGGCAGTCGGTCGGCGACGACCGCGTGATGCACCGGCTTCACGGTGTTGAGATAGGCCCAGATGGCGCGCACGTCCGCGGCGGACATCCGGGCGAAGTATGGGAACGGCATGGCCGGGTACAGCCGCTTGCCATCGGGGCCTCGTCCGCGGCGGACCGCGTCGTCGAACTGCTGCACGGTCCACTTGCCGATGCCTGTCTGCGGATCCGGCGTGATGTTTGGCGCTACCATCGCGCCGAACGGCGTCGGCACGGAGTGCCCGCCCCCGAAGGGACTGTCGCTTCGGGTGGGATCGGAGTGGCACGCCGTGCAGTCGGCCAGCGTCACGAGATAGCGCCCGCGCTGGATGAGAGCGAAATTCTGTCGATCCCCGTGGCTGCCGCCCCGGCCATGCGCACCCGTACACGCCGAGAGTGCGGAAGCGAGAAGAGCCATTGCCAACAGGAAATTGCGGCCGCGGCGGAACACGCGTGCTCAGCCGTGCGCGAGCGGGCCGGGACTCTTCAGATAACGCGTCAGGATCGCATCCGCCGACCAGTACGCGAGCGCCGCGACCGTGCCGGTCGGGTTGTAGCCTGCGTTCTGCGGGAAGGCGCTGGCACCGATCACGAAGAGATTCGGCACGTCCCAGCTCTGCAGGTAGGGGTTGACCGCGCTCGTCTTCGGGTCGACGCCCATGATCGCCCCGCCGCAAAGATGGGTGGTCTGATAGTCGGTGATGTCGTAGGGAGCGCGCCGATACTGCTTGTCCATCTGCCGCGCACCCATCGCCTGGAAGATCTGCGCGAACTTGTCGGTGAGGAAGCGGTTCTGCTTGAGCTCGTTCTCGTGGAAGTCCATGGTGATCCGCACCAGCGGCCGGCCGAAGCGGTCCTCATACGTCGGGTCGAGATCGAGGTAGACATCCCGGTAGCTGTACATGCTGCCGTGAACCCCGGTTCCGGGCTTGGTCGCGCTGAGATAGTTCTCCTTCACGGCCTGCTTCCATTTCGCGCCCCATTTCGGGGTCCCGGGCGGCACGGGCGTGGTCTCCATGGGCCTGCCGTTGGTCTGCACCTGCCCCATGTAGCCGCCGCCGACGAACCCGTATGGGCCGTGGTCGAAGTTATCGCCGTTGAACTCGTCGATGCACATCCCGATCGCGCCGGAGGCGATGAAGGGATTGAAGATGAATTTCTTCGGATCGAAGAAGCTCACGACGTCGGAGATGGTCTGATGCGTGAAGTTGCGCCCGATCACGCCGCGATTGGCGACGGGGTCGTAGGGCTGCCCGACCTTCGAGAGCATGAGCAGCTGCACGTTGAATATCGTGTAGGCGCAGAGCAGCACCAGGTCCGCCGGCTGCACCCATTCCTGACCGCTGCTGTCGACGAAGGTCACTCCGGTCGCCCGGCTCCCATCCGGGTCGAGGTTGATGTGCGTGACCTCGCACTGGTCGCGCGCCACGAAATTGGGCTTGCGCACGAGAACCGGCAGGAGGGTCGTCTGCGGACTCGCCTTCGAGTAGTTGCCGCAGCCGAACCACTCGCAGAAACCGCAGTAGCTGCACGGCCCCTGGCGCACGCCGAGCGGGTTGCGATAGGCCCGCGAGAGATTCCCCGAGGGCTGGGGAAACGGCCTGTAGCCGAGCCGCCGCGCCGCCTGGGCGAAGAGCGTATGACTGAAGGGCTGCGACTGCGGCGGGTTCGGATAGGGACGGGAGCGAGGGCCCTCGAATGGATTGCCGCCCTCCAGGATCCTGCCTCGCAGGTTCCCCGCCTGACCTGAGGTGCCGCAGAGGTACTCGAAACGGTCGTAGTGCGGCTCCAGCTCCGCGTAGGTGACGCCCCAGTCCTGGATCGTCATGTCGGCGGGCAGGAAGCGGGCGCCATAGCGCTGAGTCAGATGGCTGCGCAGCACGAAATCGGTGGGCAGGAAGCGCCAGGTCTCCGCATTCCAGTGGACCCCGCCGCCGCCCACCCCGTTGGGAGGCATGAAGGCGCCCCAGTTGCGGATGGGCAGCGCTGTCTGGCTCATCCGGTTGCGGAAGGTGAACGTCGTCTGCGCGGGCTGCAGGAAGAGCTCGTGACGGATGCGGTAGCGCAGCTCATCCTGCGCATAGTTCGGAGGGAAGTCCGTGGCGGCGGCGCGCCAGGGCCCGCGCTCTATCGCCACGACCTCGAGGCCCGCATCCGTGAGCTCGTTGGCGAGAATCGAGCCGGTCCATCCCAGCCCGACGATGGCCACGTCTTTGTGCGGCAATCTGCGGACCATTGCGCGCGTTACCGGTTATGCGGCGTCCAATCCGCGCGCCCGGCGATGCTGACGGGCGGCAACGGATAGCGCTCGTTATGACGGCTGACCCAATCGCGATAATCGTATCGGGCGCCTGGAAAACCGATCATCCTCCAGGCGCACATGTCCCGGTTGCCGCCGTAGATCGGGTCGGCGAAGAAGCCGTCCTGGATGTCCTTGCGCAGCGTATCGAAGAACTGCTTCGCATCGATGCCGGTCAGGTGGATGCTGCCACCTTCCAGGCCGTGCAGCACCTGATCCTGCTCTTGCGGCGCGAGCTCGGCGAAGCGCTTGCCGCGCGGCATGCCGCTGCCGCGCCCGTCGCGGCAGTACTGATCGAGCGCCTGAAGGGCGGCGCGATAGGTCTGCGCGGGTGTGTTGGAGGATTGCGGGCCCTGCTGCTCCACGCCCTGGATGAAGGGGCCCCGCTCATAGAGGCCTTCCGCGCTGCCGTAAGGTCCCGCAAGCTGGCGGTCGAGAAAGACGACGCAGCCCGCCTCCTTGCCTCCAGGAGTGTCCGGATCCGGGGGGATGATCCGATCGGCGAGGGCCTCGATGGTTGGAAGCTCCTCGGGCATGAAGAACTGCCAAGGCCCGGGCTCGACCCGCGGCGGTGGCGAGGCCGTATCGGGCCGCCACGGCAGCTCCCCCTTGACGATGCTGGCGCGCGCCGCGGCCGCGCCGACGAGCGCGAGAGTTGCTCCGGTCAGTACATCGCGCCGTCGGATACCACTCATGACGCGCCCGGAATAGGAGGGATGATCCTGTGCCAACGCCACAGTTGACCCAAGGTTCCAGAGTAGCTGCCGTCATACCTTTCGGCCGTGCGGTACAATCACGGCCCCCGGGGAGGTACGCGCATGCGAGCATTGCGAATCCTAGGCATCGTGATCGGCTGCATCATCGTCGTGCTCATCGCCGCGGTGATCGCGCTCCAGCTCCTCATCCATCCCAACGACTACAAGGGCCGCATCCAGGCGGCCGTCAAGAGCTCGACCGGACGGGATCTCGCCCTGCCCGGTGACATCCACCTGGCGATCTTCCCGGCGCTCGCGGTGGAATTCGGGCCGGCGACACTCGGGAACCCGCCGGGATTCAGCTCGGCGCAGCCGTTTGCCTCCCTGCAGCGCGCCTCGCTTCGCCTGCGCCTCCTGCCCCTGCTGCACCGGCAACTCGATGTCGGGCGGGTAGTGATCGACGGCCTCGATCTGCGCCTCCTCAAGAATGCGCGCGGCCAGGGTAACTGGTCGATGCCTGCGGGCAAGACGGCGGCCCCGGCTCCGCGGCAGTCGGGCAGTCAGATGACGCTGGGCGGAATCGCGGGCGTGGTGGTCAAGAACAGCCGCGTCAGCTACGAGGACATGGTGGTCGATCACGTCGATGTGAATATCGGGCATGTGGCGAGCGGCGTCCCGGTGCCCATCCGATGGAGCCTCGATGTCACCACCGGCCCCGGAGCGCACCCCATCCCGTTGTCCGGGACGGCCACACTCGAGTATCGAGCCGACACCGCGCATCTTTCGAACCTCGATGCGAAAATCGATGATTCGACACTACGCGGTAACGCCGCGGTGACGAACCTGGCGACAGGAGCGATGAGCTTCGACCTGTCCATCGACCGGATCGATCTCGATCGCTATCTCCCCGCCAAGCCGTCGAAGGCCGCGGCTCAGCCCGCGCCACCGGCGCGAGCGCCGCAAGGCGAGTCACCGACGGAGCTGCCGACGAGCGCGCTGAAGACTTTGCAGTTGAACGGCAAGCTCGCAATCGGCAATGCGACGATCTACGGCATGAAGCTGTCGCAAGTTCAGGTCGGGTTGTCGGCCGATGGCGGGGTCTTACACGTCAATCCCGCGGCGGCGAGGCTCTACAGCGGTTCCTCGACGGGAAATGTCACGCTGGACGCGCATGGCGCCGTCCCGGTGCTCCATCTGGACGAGAGCCTGACGGGCATCGACGTGCAGCCGCTGCTGGAGGATTTCGCCAAGCTGAATCGGATCTCGGGGCGCGGTAATGTCACTTTGAACGTCACGGCACAAGGGAATACCACCGCGGCGATGCTGAGCTCCCTGGATGGACATGCCGCCGCAAACCTGACGAACGGCGCGATCAACGGCCTGGATCTCTGGTCGGCCATCAACAGCGCGGTGGCTCTGGCGCAGAAGCACTCGCTCCCGAGCGGCGGCCTGGGAAAGAGCACCCGCTTCGATACCTTCCGGGCCTCCGCCGATCTGACCAACGGCGTGGCAACGACCAAGGACCTCGACATCGCCTCGGGCGATCTGCACGTGACCGGACAGGGCACGGCCAATCTGGTCACCGAGGCGGTGAGCTACCATGTGAGCGCGGCAGTCCTGAACGGGCGATCCGCGGGAGCCGCGCTGGCCAACATTCCCCTGCTGATCGGCGGAACGATGACCCATCCGAGCGTTCGTCCCGATACGCAAGCGCTCGTCAAGTCGGTCGCGCGCCAACAGCTGCAGAAGCGCAAGGGCCAGATCGAGAACAAGCTGCGCGGGGTGCTGAAAGGTCTGATCCACTAGAGCGGCCGCGCCGGGCGCAATCCGTGCTTCCGACCGCCTCGTGGCGACGATCCGCATCGGCATCTCCGGCTGGCGCTACGCGCCCTGGCGCGGGGAATTCTATCCCGCGGATCTGCCGCAGCGCGCCGAGCTCGAGTACGCGTCGCGCCATTTCCCCACGGTGGAGATCAACGGCTCGTTCTATTCCCTGCAGCGACCGGCAAGCTATGCGCAATGGTATGCCGCGACGCCCGCGGGGTTCGTATTCAGCGTCAAAGGTGGCCGCTACATCACGCACATGCTGCGGCTGCGCGAGATCGAGGAGCCGCTCGCCAACTTCTTCGCCTCGGGACCCTTCAACCTGCGCGAGAAGCTGGGGCCGATCCTGTGGCAGTTTCCGCCCAACTTCAAGTACGATCGCGAGCGGCTGGAGCGTTTCTTCCACCTGCTGCCCCGCGACACGGAGCAAGCGCAGGCCCTGGCGCGGCGGCGGGCCGCCTGGATGAAAGGCAGGGTACGGCTCGCGGTCGACGCGCGGCGGCCGCTGCGCCATGCGGTCGAAGTCAGACATGAGAGCTTTCTGGATGCATCGTTCATCGACCTGCTGCGCAAGCATCGGATCGCGCTCGTGGTCGCCGAGACGGCGGGCCAGTGGCCGATGGCGCAGGACGTGACTGCGGATTTCCTGTATATCCGCCTCCACGGCGACAAGGAGCTCTATCGCAGCGGGTATTCGGACCGCGCGCTGTCGCGGTGGGCGGAGCGCATCCGCGCCTGGCATGAGGGCGCGGAGCCTGCGGATGCGCAGCGAGTGTCGGTGAAGGTCCCGCGTTCGCGGGAGCCGCGGGACGTCTACTGCTATTTCGACAACACCGACGTGAAGCTCCGGGCGCCCCGCGACGCGCTGGCCCTCATGCGGAAGCTGGAGATATCGTGGTGTGACGGCCACGGCTCCGGCGCGGGGCGCGATCGCGTGCCGTCCCGAGCCAGTCCAGAACTGAGGAGGTCAACATGAAGCCTCGTATCGACTCCCGGCGTTCCAGTCCCAAAGTCCGGCAGCATCTGCTCGCCATCGAGGCCTATCTGCACCAGTCCAGCCTGGGCGCCAAGCTGCTGCACCTCGTCAACATACGCGCGTCCCAGATCAACGGCTGCGCCCACTGCCTGGACATGCACACCCAGGAGGCGCGCGCCGACGGCGAGTCGGAGCAGCGTCTCCACACGCTCGATGCCTGGCGCGATACGCCGTTCTTCGATGACCGCGAGCGCGCCGCGCTGGAATGGACCGAGGCGGTGACACTCGTCGCGGATACTCGCGTCCCGGACGAGGTCTATGAGCGCGTCAGGCAGCACTTCACCGAGCAGGAGCTGATGGACCTGACGTTCGCCGTTGCGATCATCAATACGTGGAATCGCCTGAACGTTGCCTTTCGCACGGTGCCCGGAAATTACCGCGCGGGGATGCTGAAGGACTGGATCGCGGGTGCCGAGACACCGCGGGCCTGACCGCCGGCCATCGCTGCGGTCAGGATACTGTCCCGCATCGGGGTGCTGGACGCCCTCCCCTTCGAGGCATTGCGTTCATGGACCAGGGTGCCTAAGGTCGGGGAGCGACAGGAGTACCGAGCATGGCCGATTCATCCCCCGAATACATGCCGCCCAAGGTCTGGCGCTGGAGCAAGCCCAGCGGTGGCACCTTTGCGAATATCAACCGCCCGATCTCGGGGGCGACGCACGAGCAGGCGTTGTCCGTCGGCCGCCACCCGCTGCAGCTCTACTCGCAGGGGACGCCGAACGGCGTGAAAGTCACGGTGATGCTGGAAGAGCTGCTGGCTCTCGGCCACCGGGGCGCCGAATATGACGCCTGGCTGATCCGCATCAACGAAGGCGACCAGTTCGGCAGCGGCTTCGTGGCGGTCAACCCCAACTCCAAGATTCCGGCGCTGGTCGACCGCAGCGGGCCGGAGCCGGTGCGCGTGTTCGAATCCGGCGCCATCCTGGTTTACCTCGCGGAGAAGTTCGGCGCCCTGCTGCCCCGGGAGGGGGCTGCGCGCGCGGAGTGTCTGTCGTGGCTGTTCTGGCAGATGGGGAGCGCGCCCTACCTCGGCGGCGGGTTCGGACATTTCTACGCGTATGCGCCCGAGAAAATCGAATACGCCATCGACCGATTCGCCATGGAAGTGAAGCGCCAGCTCGATGTGCTCGATCGGCGCCTCGCCGATCATCGGTATGTCGCGGGCGAGTCCTACACGATCGCCGATATCGCGATCCTCCCCTGGTATGGCGGCCTGGCAAAGGGCTGGCTCTACGAAACGGCCGCCGAATTTCTCAGCGTGCAGGACTATAAGCACGTCCAACGGTGGGCGGACATGCTGCTCGAGCGACCCGCCGTACGGCGCGGCCGGATGGTGAATCGCACGTCCGGCGAGCTCTCCACCCAACTGCACGAGCGCCACGACGCCGGCGATTTCGAGACGAAGACGGCGGACAAACTGCCCACCCAGGAGTAGCCGGACCGTCTCCGTGCACCCACTGGAGCACCGGTCAGGGCTCGGCGGCATTCGCCTGCTGCGCAGTCATCGGCGCGACCGGCGCGACCGGCTGACCCCGTGTCCAGTTGATGAATCCATTGAGCATCGGATGAAACAGCGGCTCATCCAGCCCTGCCATGTTGAAGGCGCTGATCTTTATCAGCAGAACCGTCTGCCCGGTGCTGGCGTCAATGGCCTTCAGCGTTCCTTCCCAGTTGTAGCCACCCTTGAACACGGCATTGGGCTCGACGATCAGAAACGGCCCGATCTGCTTACTGAGGTTGTTGAGACCGACGAGGTCCGACAGGCTCGGAACCTTGCTTCCGAGGTTTCGCCCGATGACGATCGCCTCCAGGTCATCCTTGGTCGTGACCGTCTGGAAAGTGTGCATGTCCTTGAGAGCCGACACGAAAAAATCCACGAACTGCGGGTTCGGAGTCTCGGCGTCGACTTTCAGATAAACCATCCGGGTATAAGTGGGGTCGAACTTCTTCTCTATGCGAACGTCTGCGGGTTTGAGGGTCGTTTGGGTGGCGTAGAGGCCGGACGCGGGATCCGGCTTCTCGATATGCAGGGTCGTATTGCAACCGGCAAGCAGGCCGGCAAAAAGCAGTGCGAATGCGACGCGAAGCATGGATGCCCGCCGTCCAATTGTCCGCTGGACCGACATTGTGCTGACCTCCCGCGATCATCGTTGTTGTTCGGCCGCGCGTTTGGCTGAGCAGCGCGGTCACGGCACTGGATGGTAGCGCAACCATCAGCGCGGCAGCAAGTGCCGCCCTGTCGATTTCCACGCCGCTCGTTCGGCTCATCCATGACGGGCACCCGATTTACAGAGGACGAGGAGTGATTATGGCAAAGAACGTGATTTGCCTTTGGTACGACGGTACTGCGGAAGAAGCCGCCAGGTTCTACGCCCGGACTTTTCCGGACAGCGCCGTCACCGCGGTCCACCGCGCTCCCGGCGATTACCCGGACGGCAGGCAAGGACAGGTGCTCACGGTCGAGTTCACCGTGCTGGGAATCCCTTGTCTCGGCTTGAATGGCGGTCCGACGTTCAGGCACAGCGAAGCCTTTTCGTTTCAGATCATCACCGAAACCCAGGCCGAGACGGATCGCTACTGGAATGCGATCGTCGGGAACGGCGGAGCCGAAAGCCAGTGCGGCTGGTGCAAGGACCGCTGGGGCTTGTCCTGGCAAATCACTCCGCGGGCGCTGCTGGATGCGATCACGGGTCCCGACCGGACATATGCCAAGCGCGCGTTCGAGGCGATGATGGAGATGCAGAAGATCGACATCGCGGCGATCGAGGCGGCACGGCGCGGCCCAAGTACTCAGCGCGGCGGCCGCCAGACATAGGGCCGCTTTCAGTAGCGCCAGGACGTCGTGTCTGCCCCCTTGGGCGCAGTCCCCAGCATGTGCTCCACCATCTCGGGCAACACGCGCTGCGCCCACGTGCCGTGATTCTCCTCCATCGTGTATTCCGCCGGTCCGCCCGTGTAGCAGTGCGGCATGCCCGGCCCATACTGGAAAGTCGCATCCGAATGCGGGTTTCGCGTCGCCTCCAGTTGGCTCTGCAGCAGGTGCACGGCGTTGTTCAGGAAGTACGTGTCTCCATCCCCCGCCGCGAAGTGCAGCTTGCCTTCGAGCTTCGGTCCGAGCGTCGGCCAGTCCCGCTGGAGAATCGCGGCGAGATCGTAGTGCTCGTGCCAGTACGCCACCACCTTTTTGTCGATCGCGCCCGTCATCGGGTCAATCACCTGCGCAGGGTATCCATCGGGCCCAGCCGGTGAGAACACCGCCTGCCAAATGTCCCACTGCTCCGTCGAGCGCCCGTGGGTTCCGAGCACGTACTCGTAACCGTACTCGCCGCGCATGTCCGCGATGATGGTTCCATCGGGCTTCCGATCCGCCGCAATCGGAATCTCGGCGAAATCCCCGAACCGCTCGAACGCATTCCTGTCCTCGTAAAGATCCACGTTCTGGTAAGCGTGGAAATTCACCGGGTCCGGGCACGCGATCCAGGCACCGTTGTACTCGTCCGGATAAAAAACCTGTGTTGCAAAGGCTTCCCATCCGCCCGTGGATCCGCCGAAGGTCGCGTGCGCCCATCCCTGCGGAATCGCCCGAAACTTCTTCTCGATCGCGGGCAGCAGCTCCCGGTTGACTGCCGTCCCATAGGGGCCTACGTTGGCCGAGTTCACGACGTACGCGTCATCATAGTAAGGGTTGGCGTCCTGCACGTAGACCATGATCACCCGCGGCAGCCGTCCCGACGTCCAGTCCTGGAAGAACTCATAACCGTACATCCGCTGCCGGTAATCCGGTGCCTTCGGATCGGGCGGCGCGGTCACGAACGGCTCCGGCGCACCGAACGCCGGATGAAAGTGATCCTGGTACACCACCAGCGGAAAGCGTGCCTTCGGGTGCTCGTCGAACCCGCCCGGCAGCAGAATCCACGCGCCCAGGTATACGTCCCGTCCCCAGAACCGGCTCAAAACCGGGCTCCGGAACCGCATGTACCTGAGCCAACGATCGGCCGGCGCCTGGCGCGCCAGAACCTCGGGGTCGTCGGCACTCCCTGCAATCGGCGGAATCGTCCGATCGAGCGTCAGGCGGATCGTCTCGCCACCCTTCGGATCGAAGTGGATCTTCACCGGAGTGTCGTAAGGATTGCCCGGCTTCAGGCTCCAGTGCTGACCCTCGCCGTGATCCGGCGGCAGCCACACCGTCTTGCCGCTCTGCAGATGGAATGCCTGGTAGACGTTGAAGACGGCCTGCACGTAGTAATCACCCGCGTCGAGGTCATCCAGCGACCGACGCGGATTGCCAAACGTACTCCCATCGACCACGACCGACGCTCCCGGCTTCAGGTCCGTCACGTCCACGCCGAACCCCTGCGCGGAAAGATAATCCTCCGACAGTTGAAAGCGCGGTTCCGGCCGATCCTTCCTGGCAAATACGAGGATCAAGTGTCCCGTGAGCGGCTGCGTCGCCGGAATCGTCACCTCGATCCGCAGCGCCAGGCAAAACGGGCTCCGAAGCAGCATCGCTGCGGCAGCGAGGAGGAGGTATTTACGCATGGATGCCCACGCATCGTTGGGATTCCTCCAAGTCTACCTGAGCCCCAGGGCCATTCACGAGCATTGCGAGGTCCGCGGCGCCGC
>Ga0134126_10000556_pt1 | contig 47569 bp, 48 predicted proteins | sample KB31752_FD_96881 | JGI IMG/M metagenome (GOLD analysis project Ga0134126, IMG submission 96881) | Terrestrial soil microbial communities with excess Nitrogen fertilizer from Kellogg Biological Station, Michigan, USA - KB3-175-2 | ecosystem: Environmental > Terrestrial > Soil > Unclassified ...
CGCGTGTAGCGATGCGGCTGGAACGCGAGCACGAGGCGCCGGCCGGGAAAGCTGCCGCGTGCCGCGGCGAGCGTGGCCGCCATTTCGGCCGGATGGTGGCCATAGTCGTCCACCAGCGTGAACGAGCCGCCGCCCGCGAGCGGCACGTCGCCGTAGCGCTGGAAGCGGCGCCCGACGCCGGTGAATTCGGCGAGCGCCTTCGCGATCGACGCCTCGGGCGCGCCTACCTCGCGCGCGACGGCGATCGCCGCGAGCGCGTTCAGCACGTTGTGCTCGCCGGGAAGGTTGAGCAGCACCTCGAGCGGCCCGAAGTGGTTCACGTAGCTCACGGCGCGGAAGCGCATGCGCCCGGCGTCCCAGCGCACGCCCTCCGCGCGCAGGTCCGCATCGCTCGCGATGCCGTAGGTGAGCATCGGGCGCGTGACCGAAGGCATGATGGAGCGCGCGTTCGGGTCGTCCTTGCAGAGCACCGCAAGACCGTAGAACGGCAGGTGGCCGAGGAATTCGACGAAGGTCGCCTTGAGCTTCTCGAAGTCCTGGCCGTAGGTCTCCATGTGGTCGGCGTCGATGTTCGTGACCACCGAGACCACCGGCTGCAGGTAGAGGAACGACGCGTCGGACTCGTCGGCCTCGGCGACCAGGAACTCGCCCTTGCCCACGCGCGCGTTGGTGCCGATGGAGTTGAGCCGCCCGCCGATCACGCAGGTGGGATCGAGCCCCGCCTCGGCGAGCGCCGCCGCGACGAGGGAGGTGGTCGTGGTCTTGCCGTGCGTGCCCGCGATCGCGATGCCCTGCTTGAAGCGCATCAGCTCCGCCAGCATCATCGCGCGCGGCACCACGGGAATGTGCGCCTCGCGCGCGCGGGCGACCTCGGGATTGTCCGGCTTCACCGCGGAGGAGACGACCACCGCGTCGGCGCCGTCGACGTTGCCCGCGTCGTGGCCCACGACGATGCGGATGCCGAGGGCGCGCAGGCGCCGCACGGCCGCGTTCTCGGAGAGGTCCGAGCCGCTCACCGCGTAGCCCAGGTTGGCGAGCACCTCGGCGATCCCGGACATTCCGGAGCCGCCGATGCCGACGAAGTGGATGCGCTTCACCTTATGCCGCATGGGCGAGCTCCTCGCACACGTCGGCGCAGGCGCGCGTCGCATCGGGCCGGCCGAGCGCGCGCGCCTTGCGCGCCATCGCCGCGAGCCGCGCCCGCGTGAGCCCACGCACGAGCTGCGCGAGCGAGGCGGGCGTGGTCTCGAGCTGGCGCAGCGCGATGCCGGCCTCGCGCCCGGCGAGGAACGCGGCGTTCGCCGCCTGCTCGTCGGCGACGAACCACGGCAGCGGGAAGAGGATCGCCGCCACGCCCGCCGCGGTGATCTCGGCCACCGTGATCGCCCCCGAGCGGCACACGAGCACGTCGCACCACGCATAGCGCGACGCCATGTCGCCGATGAACGGCACGACCTCGGCCTCGACGCCCGCCTTCGCGTATCCCGCGCGCAACGCTTCGTAGAGCTTCTCGCCCGCCTGGTGCACGACCGCAGGCCGCTCGCGCGGCTCGAGCGAGGCGAGCGCGGCGAGCACCAGGTCGTTCATCGTCTGTGCGCCGAGGCTGCCGCCCACCACCAGCAAGCGCAGCGCGCCGGCGCGATTGGCGTAGCGCGTTTCCGGATCCGGCACCCGTGTGATCTCTTCTCGTACCGGCGTGCCGAGCCAGTCGACGCGCCGCGGCCGGGGCAGCGCGTTCGCCCAGCCCTGCGCGACCTTGCGCTCGAACGCGCCCTCCATCCCGACGATCACGCGGTCGGCGAACGGCGCGAGCAGCCGATTGGTGAGGCCCGCCACCGCGCCCGGCTCGTGCACCACCAGCGGCTTCCTCCAGAGCGCCGCCATCAGCCCGCCGGGCAGCGACACGTAGCCGCCGAGCGAGAGCACGACGTCGGGGCGGATGCGGAAGATCGCGGCGGTGGATTGCCACAGTGCGCGCCCCATGCGAAACGGCAGCACGAGCCATGCGCGCCATCCCTTGCCGCGCACGCCGCTCATCGCGACGCGCACCATCGGATAGCCCGCTTCCGCGACGAGACGGTTCTCCATCCCCTGCGGCGTGCCCATCCAGTGCACGTTCCACCCGCGCGCAGCCAGCTCGCGAGCGATCGCAAGGCCGGGAAAAATGTGCCCGCCGGTGCCGGCCGCCATGACGAGGATGGTGCGGCTCATGCTTTTCCGCCCCTCATCAGGTATCGGTTCTCCCAGTCGATGCGCAGCAGGATCGCGAGCGAGACGCAGTTCACGACGATGCCGGTGCCGCCGAACGAAAGCAGCGGCAGCGTGAGCCCCTTCGTCGGAAGGAGCCCCATGTTGACGCCCATGTTGATGAACGCCTGCACCGCGAGCCATACGCCGATGCCCTGCGCGACGAGCGCCGCGAAGTAGCGCTCGAGGCTCGCCGCCTGCCGTCCCACCGCGAACGCCCGGTAGACGAGGAATACGAAGAGCCCGATCACGGTGACCACCCCCGCGAAGCCGAGCTCCTCGGCGATCACCGCGAGCAGGAAGTCGGTGTGCGCCTCGGGCAGGTAGAAGAGCTTCTCCACGCTCGCGCCGAGCCCCACGCCGAACCACTCGCCGCGGCCGAACGCGATGAGCGAGTGCGAGAGCTGGTAGCCCGTGCCGAACTCGTCGGACCACGGGTCCATGAAGCCGAGGATGCGCTGCAGCCGGTAGGGCGAGGAGACGATGAGCGCGGCGAAGGCGGCCGCGAGGAGCGCCGCGAGGCCCGCGAAGAGGCGCCAGTCGAGCCCGCCGAGGAACAGCACCGCCATCGCGATCGAGGTCACGACCACGAGCGCGCCGAAGTCGGGCTCGCGCAGCAGGAGCGCCGCGACGAGGGTCATCACGCCGAACATCGGCAGGAAGCCCTTGCGCACGTCGTCCATGAACGCGGCCTTGCGCACGGTGTAGTCGGCGGCGTAGAGCACGACGAGGAGCTTCATCACCTCCGAGGGCTGGAAGGTGCCCAGCCCGAGCGGGATCCAGCGCCGGCTGCCGTTCACCTCGCGTCCGAGGCCGGGCACGAGCACCGCGACCAGCACCGCGGTGCCGAGCAGGAAGAGCCACGGCGCCGATTTCTGCCACAGCCACAGCGGCACGCGGAAGAAGCCCGCGGCGAACGCGAGCCCGATCGCGAGGTAGACGGCGTGGCGCACCAGGAAGTAGCTCGCGCTATAGCCGGTGAACTTCTCCGACGAGGCCATCGCGACCGACGCGGAATAGACCATCACCAGGCCGATCGCCGCGAGCAGGACCGCGCACCAGACCAGGCCCGGGTCGAAGCTCGATTGGCGGCGCGCGGGACTGTAGAGCACGCGCTATCCCCTCCGCGCGACGCTGCGCGCCGCGGCCGCGAACACGTCGCCGCGGTGGCCGTAGTTGCGGAACATGTCGAAGCTCGCGCAGGCGGGCGAGAGCAGCACCGCATCGCCCGCGCGCGCCATCGCGAACGCGCGCTCGACCGCATCCTCCATGCTCGCCGCGCGGTCGAGCGCGACGCCGGTCGGCGCGAGGGCGAGCGCGATCGCCTCGGCATCGCGGCCGATCAGCACCACGCCGCGTGCGTGCGCGCGCACCGCCGGGGCGAGCGGACCGAAGTCCTGTCCCTTGCCGTCGCCGCCCGCGATGAGCACCACCGGCACGTCGAATCCCTCGAGCGCCGCGACCGACGCGCCCACGTTGGTGCCCTTCGAATCGTCGTAGAAGCGCACGCCGCGCGCCTCGGCGACGGGCTGCACGCGGTGCGGCAGTCCGGCGAATTCGCGCAGCGCCCGCGCGAGCGGCGCCGCATCGAGCCCGATCGCCGACGCGAGCGCGTGCGCGGCGAGCCCATTCGCGACGTTGTGCAGTCCGGGCATCGCCATCTCGCTCGCCGAAAGCAGCGCCTGGTGCCCGCGCCGCAGCGTCGCGCGATCCGCGTCGAGCCCCCACTGCAGCTCGTCCACGGGCTCGCCCAGGCCGAAGGAGAATGCATCCGCGTCGCCCATCGCCGCGCTCCACGGGTCGTCGCGGTTCACGACGCGCCGCCCGCAGTGGCGGAAGATGCGCTCCTTCGCGCGCGCGTAGTCGGAGAGCGTGTCGTAGCGGTCGAGGTGGTCCTGCGTGAGGTTGAGCATCGTCGCGGCGTCGAGCGCGAGCGACGACGTGGTCTCCAGCTGGTAGCTCGAGAGCTCCACCGCGTAGAGGTCGGGATACCCGTTCGCCTCGGCCGCCGACAACGCGGCGAGCACCGGCACGCCGATGTTGCCCACCGCCTGCGCGTCGAGCCCGGCGGCGCGCCCCATCGCCGCGGCGAGCGCGGTCACGGTGGACTTCCCGTTGGTTCCCGTCACGCCGAGCACACGTACGCCCTTCGCGTCCCGCGCGAGCGCGCGAGCGAAGACCTCGACATCGCCCAGCACCTCGATCCCGCGCGCGACGGCCGCTCGCAGGACCGGTTCTCGGAGCGCAAGGCCCGGACTCGCAACGACCGAGTCCACGCCCTCCAGGAGTGCTTCGTCGAAAGGTCCAAGGGCGATGCGTAGCTGCGGATGCTCGCGACCGAGCGCTCCCAGGGCCGGAGGCGACGCTCGCGTGTCGGCAGCAGAGAGGCGTGCGCCATGCCGCGCGAGCCAGCGTACGCACGACAATCCCGTTTCACCCAGCCCAAGAACGAGGACCTCGCGGCCTTGCCATTCATCGCCCATCTCCTTTCCTGCCTATCGCAGCTTGAGGGTCGACAATCCGAACAGCACCAGCATCATCGTGATGATCCAGAAGCGCACCACGACCTGGTTCTCCTTCCAGCCCTTCAACTCGTAGTGGTGGTGCAGCGGCGCCATGCGGAAGACGCGCTTGCCGGTGAGCTTGAAGCTCGCCACCTGGATGATCACGGAGAGCGTCTCCACGACGAACACGCCGCCCATGATGAGGAGCACGATCTCCTGGCGGACCACGAGCGCGACCATGCCGAGCGCGGCCCCCAGCGCGAGCGCGCCCACGTCGCCCATGAAGACCTCGGCGGGATAGGCGTTGAACCAGAGGAACGCGAGTCCCGCGCCCGCCATCGCGCCGCAGAACACGGCGAGCTCGCCCGCGCCCGGAATCGCGGGGAAGCCGAGGTACTTCGAGAACACGGCGTTGCCGGAGACGTAGGCGAAGACCGCCAGCGCCGAGGCGATCATCACCGTGGGCATGATCGCGAGGCCGTCGAGCCCGTCGGTGAGGTTCACCGCGTTCGAGGTGCCGACCACCACGAAGTAGCCGAGGATCACGAAGCCCACCGTGCCGAGCGGGATCGCGATCGACTTGAAGAACGGCACGATCACCTCGGTTTGCTGCGGCAGCTTCGCGGTGTAGGCGAGGAGGTACACGGCGACCAGTGCGATGAGCGATTGCCACGCGAGCTTCGAGCGCGCCGAGAGTCCCTTCGGGTTGCGGTGCACGACCTTGCGCCAGTCGTCGATCCAGCCCACCGCGCCGAAGCCGAGCGTGGTGAGCAGGCACAGCCACACGTAACGGTTCGCGAGGTCCGCCCACAGCAGCGTGGTGATCGCGACGGAGACGAGGATCAGCGCCCCGCCCATGGTGGGCGTGCCGCTCTTCACGAGGTGCGTGGCGGGGCCATCGTCGCGCACCGCCTGCCCGATCTTGTAGGCGGCGAGCTGGCGGATCATCCCGGGACCGACGATGAACGAGATCGCGAGCGCGGTGAGCGCGGCGAGCACCACGCGCAGCGTGATGTAGCTGAGCACGTTGAACGCGCGCACATCCTGGGCCACCCACAGCGCGGCTTCATACAGCATCCGCTCTCCCCTCCCGGGCGAGGGCATCGGCCACTCGCTCCATCTGCATGAACCGCGAACCCTTCACGAGCAGCGTCGCGCCGCCCTCGGCTTCCTCGCGCGCCGCTTCGATCAGCGGGGGAATCTGGAGGAAGTGCCGCGCGCCCGCGCCGAAGGCTTGGGCGGCGTTGCGCCCCTCCTCGCCGAGCGCGAGCAGCGAATCGATCCCCTGGCGCCGCGCGAACTCGCCCACCTCGGCGTGCATCGCCGGGCTTTGCGGGCCGAGCTCGCCCATGTCGCCCATCACCAGCACGCGGCGGCCGGGCTCGGCGGCGAGCACGCGGATCGCGGCCTTCATCGACTCCGGGTTCGCGTTGTAGGTGTCGTCGATCACCGTCGAGCCGTGCGGGCCGGCGCGCCGCTGCAGGCGGCCCGGCACTCCGGCGAACGACGCGAGCGCCGATTGCATCGCGCCGGTCGGGATCGCGAGCGCGTGCGCCGCGGCGCAAGCGGCGAGCGCGTTGCGCACGTTGTGCTCGCCGGCGACCCGCAGGTGGACCACGAAACCGCCCGTGGGCGTATGGAAGGCCCAGTCCCCATTCACGGGCCGCGCGCGCACCTGCGCGTCGTCCGCGAAGCCGAAGGTGACGACCGGCCGTCCCGCGTTGAGGCCGGTCCAGTACGGCGCGAACGGATCGTCGGCGTTGACGACCGCCTGCCCGTGCTCGCCGAGGCCGGCGTAGATCTCGCCCTTCGCGCGCGCGATCGCCTCGAGGCTGCCGAGCATTCCCACGTGGGCGCGCTGCGCGTTGTTCACCAGCGCGACCGTGGGCTGCGCGAGCCGCGTGAGGTAGTCGATCTCGCCCTCGTGGTTCATTCCCATCTCGATCACGGCGAAGCGATGCCCCGCGTGGAGGCCGAGCAGCGTGAGCGGCATGCCGATGTCGTTGTTCAGGTTGCCCGCCGTCGCGAGCACCGCTTCGCGCGACCCGGCTTGCGCCGCGAGGATCGCCCCGAGCATCTCCTTCACCGTGGTCTTGCCGTTGCTGCCGGTGAGCGCGACGAGCGGGATCTCGAAACGCGAGCGCCAGTGGGCGGCGAGGCGGCCGAGGCCGATGCGGGTGTCCTCGACCACCACCTGCGCGATGGGAATCGCCGATTCGACGCGCCGCGAGGTGAGCGCGGCGAGCGCCCCGCGGCGTGCCGCTTCCTCGACGAAGCGATGCCCGTCGAAGCGCTCGCCCTTGAGCGCGACGAAGAGGTCGCCTGCGGTGATGGAGCGGCTGTCGGTCGCGACCCCCGAGAACGACGCGTTCGGCCCCTCCACGTGCCCGCCGAGCGCCGCGGCCGCCTCCGCGAGGTCCATCATCGCGGGCGGCTGCATGGGCGTGCCGATCGCGTTCATCGCGCGGACTCCTCCCGTTGCGCGAGCGCCGCGGTCGCCACCTCGCGGTCGTTGAAGGGATGGCGCACGCCGGCGATCTCCTGGTAGGTCTCGTGTCCCTTGCCGGCGAGGAGCACCACGTCTCCCGCGCGCGCCTGGTGCACGGCGGTGAAGATCGCGACCTGGCGATCCTCGATCGCCTCGGCCCGGCCCGCGGGGATGCCCGCCATCACCTGCGCGAGGATCGCGCGCGGATCCTCGCCGCGCGGGTTGTCGCTCGTGACGATGACGTGGTCGGCGAGGCGCGCCGCGGCCTCACCCATGAGCGGACGCTTGCCCGCGTCGCGATCGCCGCCGCAACCGAACACGCACAGCAGGCGGCGGCCGCCCGCCGCGGATTGCAGCACGGTGCGCAACGCCTGCAACGCCTTTTCGAGGGCGTCCGGCGTGTGCGCGTAGTCGATCACGACGAGCGGCGCCCGCCCGCCGCCGACCCGCTCGAGCCTTCCGGGAACCGGGTCGAGCCGGCCGAGCGCGGCGAGCACGTCGTCGAAGGGAACGCCCGCGGCGAGGAGCGCGCCGGCGACCGCGAGGAGATTGGACACGTTGAAGGCGCCGAGCACACCGGCTCGCACGTCGCCCGTGCCCCACTCGCTTTCGAGGCGGAAGCGCACGCCCGCCTCGGAGAGCGAGACCTCGGAGGCACGCAGGCGCGGGCGCGGATCGTTCGCGGCCGCGGCGCCGAACGTGATCACGTCGAGGTCGGTTCCCGCCAGGCGCCCCGCGAATCGCGCGCCCCACCGATCGTCCACGTTCACCACGGCATGGCGCAGCCCGCGCGCGGAAAACAGGCGGAATTTGGCGTCCGCGTACGCTTCCATGGTGCCGTGGTAATCCAGATGGTCGCGGGTGAGGTTGGTGAAGACCGCCACGTCGTACTTGATCCCGGCGACTCGCTCCTGGTCGAGCCCATGGCTCGACACTTCCATCGCCACGGCGCGCGCGCCGCGCCGCAGGTAATCGGCGAGCAGGCGCTGCACGACGATCGCATCGGGCGTGGTGTTGCGCGCCTCCGCGCGCTCGCCCACGAGGCCGTTGCCGAGCGTGCCGACGACCGCCGAACGCCGGCCGAGCCCATCCAGGGCCGCGGCGATCCATTGCGACACCGAGGTCTTGCCGTTGGTGCCCGTGACGCCCGCCATCCAGAGCGCCTCCGATGGATCGGCGTAAACGCAGCCCGCGATTTCGGAGATGCGCGCGCGCAGGTTCGGGATCGCGAGGTTCGGCACCGCCCGGCGCGAGTCCCACGCGAACCCCTCGCTTTCCCACAGCACCGCCGCGGCGCCGCGCGCGACCGCGTCGGCGATGAAGTCGCGTCCGTCGCGCACGGTTCCGGGGTAGGCGACGAAGACCGAGCCCATCTTCACCGCGCGCGAATCGGCGGTGAGGTCGTCGAGCGGAACGGCGAGCGCCTGCAGGCGATCGACGATCGTGCGCGCATCCAGGAAATCGGCGCGCGCGTTCATCCCGGCCCTCCCGCGCCGTGTGCGCTCGCCTCGACCTCGCCGCGCTCGAGCGCCTTCACGTTGAGCGTCTGCGGCGCGTCCGGCGGGATCGAGAGCATGCGAAGCGCCGATCCCATCACCGCGGCGAACACGGGCGCGGCCACGTCGCCGCCGAAATTGCGCAGCCCCTCGGGCTCGTCGATCATCACCGCGACGATGAAGCGCGGCTCGCTCACCGGCCCGAAGCCGACGAACGAGGAGACGTACTTGCCCTCGACGTAGCGCCCGTTCTCGGGCTTGAGCGCGGTGCCGGTCTTGCCCGCGACGCGATAGCCGGGGACCGCGGCGAGCGGCGCCGTGCCGCCGGGCTCGACCACGCTCTCCAGCATGCGCGTCACCTCGCGGGCGGTGCGCGCGCTGACGAGCGGCCTGCCGATCGGCGCGGAGTCGCGCTTGAGGAGCGAGAGCGGCAGCAGGCGCCCTTCGTTGGTGAAGATCGTGTAGGCGCGCGCGAGCTGCAGCAGCGACACGCTGATGCCCTGGCCATAAGCGATCGTCGCCTGCTCCACCGGGCGCCACTCGGTCCAGGGCCGCAGCAGCCCTTTCGCGGCGCCGGGGAATCCGATGCGCGGCGCGACGCCGAAGCCGAGGTCGCGGAAGAGCGTGCCCATGCGCTCGCGCGGCTCGCGCAGCATGATCTTCGCGGTGCCGATGTTCGACGACTTCTGGATCACCTGCGCGACGGTGAGGAGCCCGTGCGGATGCGAGTCGTGGATCGGCCAGCCGCCGATCTTCATCCAGCCGGGCGCCGTGTCGATCACGGTGTCGGGCTTCACGATGCCGTCGTCGAGCGCGGCGGCGATGGTGAAGGGCTTCATCGTCGAGCCCGGCTCGAAGAGATCGGTCACCGAGCGGTTGCGCGTCTGGCGCGGCGTGAGGTCGGCGCGGTTGTTCGGGTTGAAGTCGGGCATGTTGACGAGCGCGAGGATCTCGCCGGTGCGTGCATCGAGGATCACCAGCGACCCGCCCTTCGCGTGGTGCGCGGCGACCGCCGCCTTGAGCTCGCGGTGGGCGATGTACTGCAGGCGCTCGTCCACCGCGAGGTCCACCTCCTCGCCGTCGCGCGGCGCACGCACGCTCTCCACGTCCTCGACGATGCGGCCCTTGCGGTCGCGGATCACGCGCCGGCTGCCGGGCGTGCCGGCGAGCCGTTCCTGCTCGGCGAGCTCGACGCCTTCCTGGCCGTTGTCGTCCACCCCGGTGAAGCCCACCACGTGGGCCATCAGGGCGCCGGCCGGGTAGTAGCGCCGGTACTCGCGCTGCTCGAAGACGCCCGGGATGCGCATCGCCATCACTCTCGCCGCGCGCTCGGGCGAAATCTGGCGCTTGAGATAGACGAACTGGCGATCCTTGCTGGCAATCTTCTGGCGCAGCTCGGACGGATCGAGGTCGAGCACCCGCGCGAGCGCACGCACCTTCGCGGCATCGGCCTCGACGTCGTCGGGCGAGACCCAGATCGACTCGACCGGGGTGGAGATCGCGAGCGGGTGGCCGTTGCGATCCTTGACCGGTCCGCGCGAGGCCGCGAGCTCGATCACGCGGCCGTAGCGCTGCTCGCCCTTCGCCTGCAGGAAGCTCGTGTCCATCCCCTGCAGGTAGAACGCGCGCCCGACGAGCAGCGCGAAGCCGGCGAGCGCGAGCACCAGCACGAAGCGCGAGCGCCAGCCCTCGAGCTTCAGGCGCAGCTCCGGCGTGCGCTTCTCGTACTTCACGGACGCCTCGGCGCGGCCGCCGCGGGCACGCCCGCGGAGTCGATGATGACCGTGGTATCGGGCTCGGCGAAGCGCATGCCGAGCTGGCGCGAAGCGACCGCCTCCACGCGCTTGTGCGTCGCCCACGTGCCCTGCTCGATCTGCAGCTGGGTCCACTCCTCGCCCAGCTTGCGGGCGCTCGCCTGCTCCGCGTCGAGGTCGGCGAAGAGCTTGCGCGCGCGATGCTGCGACGTGATCACGCCGAGCGCGCACGCGATCAGCGCGGCGAGGAGAAGAGCGTTCACGCGGCCCATTCAGCGCACCTTCTCGGCCACGCGCAGCACGGCGCTGCGCGCGCGCGGATTGCGCCGCACCTCGGCCTCGCCCGGCTTCACCGCGCGGCCCACGACCGCGAGCTCCGGCTGCGGGAGCTCGGAGGCGCGCACCGGCACGCCGCGCGGCAGGCGATCGGCGGTCGAGCGTTCGCGCAGGAAGCGCTTCACGATGCGGTCCTCGAGCGAGTGGAAGCTGATCACCGCGAGCCGCCCGCCGCGCTCGAGGAGCTCCACCGCCTGGGGCAGCGCTACTTCGAGCTCTTCAAGCTCCTGATTGACGTGAATCCGAACAGCCTGAAAGGTGCGGGTCGCCGGATGCTGGCCCGGCTCGCGCGTCCGAACCGCGCGACCCACGATCTCGGCAAGTTGCCGCGTGGTCCGGAGAGGCTCGCGGCCCCGTGCCGCAACAATCGCTGCTGCAATCGGTTTAGCAAACCGTTCTTCCCCATACGTCCTGATGACCTCCCTGATCTGGTTTTCGTCCGCGCGGGCGAGCCATTCGGCCGCCGATTCCCCGCGCGTGGGATCCATGCGCATGTCGAGCGGGCCTTCGCGCGCGAAGCTGAATCCACGCGCGGGCTCCTCGAGCTGCGGCGAGGACACGCCGAGGTCGAGGAGGACACCCGCAACGCGCTCCACTCCGCGCTCCGCCAGCACCTTTCGCATGCGAGAGAACCGTGCGTGGATCAGCTCAAGACGCGGATCTTCGAGCGCACCACCCGAAAGCGCCGCGGGGTCCTGATCAAGAGCGAGAAGTCTTCCGCGAACACCGACACCGGCGAGGATGGCCGCGCTGTGCCCGCCGCGGCCAAAGGTGGCATCGACATAAGTCTTGCCTTCACGGACGTGGAGGGCAGCGACTGCTTCTTCGAGTAGGACCGGGACATGGGAAACCTCGCTCACGGGGGAAGGGGATCGACGCCGGGCGCTGCGCTCTCCGGAGGGAGCGGCTTCGGACCCGGGGTCGTCGGCCGCATCACAGAGAGAAGTTCTCCATCCCCGGGGGCAGCGTCGGACTGCCCCCGGTCCTCAGGCTCTCGAGCTGCGCCTTCCATGCCTCGAGGTCCCAGATTTCGAAGTGGGATCCCTGCCCGACGAACATCACCTGCCGCGTGATGTGCGCGAAGTCGCGCAGCTCGGGAGGGATCAGCAGGCGGCCGGCCGAATCGGGCTCGACCTCCTGCGCGAAGCCGACCAGCAGGCGCTTCCAGAGGCTTGCCTGCCGGTCAAGGCTGGGGAACGACATCACCTGCGCGCGGATGGGCTCCCACGCCGGTGCCGGGTACAGCAACAGGCACGCGTCGGGGTGCGCAGTAAGCACTAGCTTCACCGTCCCGCCCTGGCTGAGGGGATCGCGGGCGCGCGTCGGCACCGCCATGCGGCCCTTCGCATCCAGGTTGATCTGGTTTGCCCCTTGGAACACCGTCTCCCCCACGTTTTCCCACTTCCGCACACTGTAGAGAGGCAGCTACAGGCCGTCAAGCGGAAAACGAAGCAAATTTTGCTTGCGCTACAAGGGGTTAGCGATGCTTTGCGAGCCGTTTCTCAACACGTCTTTACTTGAGATTCAGATACTTACGATATTTACTTCAAGTGATGGGCGAAGAGTGGCTCACGTGGCGAGCCTGAGGGGTGCTAGCGCCTCAAAGAAGAAGGGCCCGTTTCCGGGCCCTTGGTGGGGATGCCGCCCTGCGAGATCAGCCGCCGCCCTTGCCGTGTCCGTGGCCGTGATGCTCGCCACCCCCGCCGGACGCGTTCTCCGCGGTCGTGATGCCCGAGGCGCTCGCGCCGCTCGCGCTCACCAGCCCCGCGGCGCTGCCGCCGTGTCCCGCGGAAGCGAGGCCCGCCGCGCCGAGCCCGCCCGCGCTCGCGCCGGTCGCGGTGACGAGGCCGCGTCCGAACGAGTGCCCGTGGCCCCCCGAAGTGCCGAGCGAGCCTTCGGCGGTGACGATGCCGTGCGAGCCCGACGTGACGGCGACTCCGGTGGCGCTCGTGATGCCGTGCGACGAGTGGCCGTTCGCGACGAGCGTCGAGGGCGAGCCCGTGGCGCTCACGATGCCCTTGTGCCCCTTGCCGCTCCAGGTCGAAGCCGACGCGGTGCCGTTCGCGGTCACGATGCCCTTGTGGCTCTTGCCGCTACCGGTGGAGGTCGACGACGTGCCGTTCGCGGTCAAGACTGCGTGATGCGCATGGCTCGACCCGGAGTGCGCGAGCTTCTTCGACGAATCGGTGTCGTCGGTGCGCGTGCGCTTCGCATCGTCGCCGTCTGCCTTGTGCCGCGGGCGGTCGTCCATCGCGTCGTCGTTGTCTCCGTGGGCGACGGACGCGAGGCGCGCATGGCCCGAGCGCAGCGAGCGGAGCACCGGCCCGAGCCTGGTGCCCTCGGCCTGCGCGATCTGTCCCCAGCCCATGCCCTGCGCGCGCAGCTCGAGCACGCCCTTCACCTGCACGACCGTTCCATCGGCCTGCGTGATGGAGCCGCCGGTGAGCGCGGCCTGCAGCTCGTCGGGCGTCGGATTGGCGATGCCGAGGTTCGAGAGCTCCGCCTTCGCGAGCGCGAGCGAGATGAACACCTCGCCCCAGCCCATCTTGCCGGTCGGCGGCGTGATGGTCGTGCCGGTTCCGGCCGTGGTGCCGGTGCCGCTCGTGGTGCCCGTGCCACTCGTCGTGCCGGTGCCGCTCGTGGTGCCGGTGCCACTCGTGCCGGTGCCACTCGTGCCGGTGCCACTCGTGCCGGTGCCACTCGTCGTGCCCGTGCCCGACGTCGTTCCATCGCTGGGCGAGGCGAGCGTGACCGGCGTGCCGTTACGAAGCGCCTCGACCAGCGCGAGCGAATTGTCCTGCGAGCCGGCGAGCGAGCTGAACGTCGACGCGATGCGCGTGGCGACTCGCGTCTGCCCCGCGTTCGCCGTCATGGTGTCCATCGAGCTCACCTGCGTATCGACCTCGCCGGCGGTTTGCGCCCTTGCCACGGGCGCGAGCGCGAGGACCAGGGCTGCGGACAGAAGTCGAATGTGGCCTTTCATCGTAGAGCCTCCGTTTAGGTGTTTCCGACGTACCTCTCCGTCTGCAGGATGATCTCGGTGGCGGTGGCGCTGTCGCGCAGGACGCCGCCGTCCTTCGTGGCGGTGACCATCATGCGCGTCGTCGCCGGCGTGAGCGCCTCCAGCTCGATCTCGATCTCGCGATCCGCCGCCTTCGCCGTGATCGTCTCGGTCGAGCCGTCGTGCCTCGCCTTCACCACCTTGATCTGCATCCGGTGCAATGCGCCGAACGATGCCTGCTTCACTTGCGCCTGGGGCGCCGTGAAAGTCTTGTAGACCATGCCGCCCAGCTCGTGCGAGACGCCGGTGGCCATGCCGACTCCGAGCGCGGTGAGAGCCACCGGAACGCAGCCTCCGAGCCCCAGCCCGAATACCGCCACCGATACGATCGCGATCTTCTTGATCTTCAATTTCCGCTCCATTGCGTTGGTTCGTGCGCGTCGCCTGCTTGCGACGATGCGAATGTTGCGGGCGCGCGGTGCGAAATCCTGTGAAGGGCTTCACAGCCGATCGAAAAAGGCCGCTTCGTCGCCGGCGAGCGACGCCGGCGAGGCGAAGTGACGAAGTGCGTCGGGGCTGAGCCGCGCGCGGGAAGGACATTGCCGCGGCGCGCACGGCGCGAAAGAAAGAAGCGAAGCAGGCCGATAAGCGGGATTCTGTTACGGCCCTCGCGGGCTATGACGGTCATTCCTCTGGGACGCGCGTCGCCGCGCGCCTCGAGCCACCTACCCGCAGACTCGGTGGGCCACGTCGTCGTCTGCCTACTTGGTGTTGCTCCGCGTAGAGATTGGCCGTTTCACTCCTTCGTCTCGCGGCGAAGGCATCGTCACTGTTCCTCTGATCCTCGCCTCACGGCGGACGGGCGTTACCCGCTACGCTGCCCGATGGAGTCCCGACTTTCCTCTGCACGACGCATCGTGCAGCGACCGTCTGGCCTGCTTCGCCGCGCCATTCTACGCCTCGGGCCCGGCGCGCCTCGGGCGGAAATACTCGGTGTCCTCGTAGAACGACTCGCTTTGCGCGCGCTCGTCCCAGCCCGGGATCCCGAGCACCGGAAGCGGCGCCATCGACCGCGCCGAACGGAAGCGTGCGCGATCGGCGAAGTGTGCGGCGGCGAGCGCGTCGGCGCGCTCGGCCTGCGCCTCGACGGGCAGCATGAAGAAGAGCTCGTCCACCGGGACGAAAACCGTCTTCGCCGTGATGCCGACGTAAGGATCGAGGAGCTTTTCCCACAGCGCGTGGCCGAAGGCGAGGAAGCGCACGCCCGCGTCGAGATCCGCGCGCCGCTTCCAGAAGAGCTCCTTCCACTCGTGCTCGACGATGAGCCGCAGAAGTGCGGGCGAGCTCGAGGCGACGATCACGCCGCCCTCGTCGAACAGCGTGAGCGCGTCGCGCTCCGGCCCGCGCTCGCGCGCTTCGGCCTCGCCGCCTTCGCGCAGGATCGCCGCGTGCTGCCGGTTGAGCGAGGCCTTCGCGCGCGGGTAGGCGATCCAGGAAAGCGCATTGAAGAGGTCGTGCCAGTTGCGCTCGCGCGTCTCGACTTCTCCGGTCGCATCGATGTGCAGCTCGTACGGCCGCGAGCCCGGATCGAGCGCGCCGGCCGCCACGAAGCGTAACGGCTTGCCGCTCGCCGTCTCGATGCCGCTCGCCGCCGCGCACAGATCCGCATGGGTGGGCCAGCGATCCGCGGGAAGGCGGGCGATCGCGGGGTGCAGCGGCGCGAAGATCGGCGAGCGCAGGCGCTGCGCGGCCTCGTTCCACTGCATCGCGTCAGCCGGCGAGGCGCCAGCGGATCTTCTCGCCCGCCCGCAGCGGCACCACCGTCGCGTCGCCGAGCCGATATTCGCGCGGAACCTCCCAATCGGTCTTCTCGAGCGTCACGCGTCCGGTGTTCCGCGCGAGGCCGTAGAAATCCGCGCCGTGGAAGCTCGCGAATCCCTCCAGCTTGTCGAGCGCGCCCGCGGCCTCGAACGCCTCGGCGTAGAGCTCGAGCGCCGCGTGCGCGGTGTAGATTCCCGCCGCGCCGCATTCGCACTCCTTCGCGCCGCGCGGATGCGGAGCGGTGTCGGTGCCGAGGAAGAACCTGGGGTTGCCCGAAGTCGCGGCCTGGACGAGCGCTTGCCGGTGCTCCTCGCGCTTGATCACCGGGAGGCAATAGTGATGCGGCCGGAAACCGCCGGAGAAGAGCGCGTTGCGATTGAGCAGCAGGTGGTGCGCCGTGATCGTCGCGCCGACGTTCGGACCTGCGCGCTCGACGAAGCGCACCGCCTCGCGTGTCGTGGCGTGCTCGACCACCACCTTGAGCCTGGGGAAGCGCGCGAGGAGCGGCGCCAGCACGCGCTCGAGGAACGCCGCCTCGCGATCGAAGATGTCCACCGCGGGATCGGTCACCTCGCCGTGCACGAGCAGCGGCAATCCCGCCGCCTGCATCGCGGCGAGCACATCGTCGCACCGGCGGATGTCGGTCACGCCGGAAGCGGAGTTGGTGGTCGCGCCGGCCGGGTAGTATTTCACCGCCTTCACCACGCCGGAGGCGCGCGCCCGCTCTATTTCGGCCGGCCTCGTCTCGTCGGTGAGATAGAGCGTCATCAGCGGCTCGAAGCGCGCCCCGGCGGGAAGCGCGGCGCGGATCCGGTCGCGATACGCCTCGGCCATCGCGACGTCCACGATCGGCGGCTTGAGGTTCGGCATGACGATCGCCCGCGCGAACTGCCGCGCCGTCGCGCCGACCACCGAGGCCATCGCCGGCCCGTCGCGCAAGTGCACGTGCCAGTCGTCCGGCCGCGTGAGGGTGATCGTTTCGGGCATGCCGCGATTATCGCAGCAAAGAAAAAGGGGTCAGATCCCTTTTTTGCCCTTCGTACCGGAAAAGGGATCTGACCCCTTTTTCTGTTTTTTCAGCTCGAGCGCCAGCGCGTAGAGCTCGTTCCGGCGCGCTCCGGTGAGCGCCACGGCGAGCGCCACCGCCTGCTTCACGGGCAGCTCGGCGAGGAGCATCTCCAGCACCGCACGCGGGTCGAGCGCGGGCCGATGCTCCACCGGACGGCCTTCGAGGAGCAGCACCAGCTCACCACGACCGCGATCCTCGTCCGCCTCGATCCACGCACGCGCCTCGCCGAGCGGCAGCCGCACGATCGACTCGAAGCGCTTGGTGAGCTCGCGCGCGATCACCACGTCGCGCTCGCCGAGCGCCTGGTGCAGGTCGGAAAGCGTCTGCGCGATGCGATGCGGCGATTCGAAGAGCGCGATCGCCCAGGGGCCGGCGGCAAGCGCGGCGATCCGCTCGCGCCGCTCGGTGCCCTTCGCCGGCAGGAATCCCGCGAACACGATGCCGTCGAAAGCGAGGCCGCTCGCCGAGATCGCGGCGGTGAGCGCGCTCGGTCCCGGCACCGGCTCCACGCGGCCGCCCGCGGCGCGCACTTTCTCCACCACGATGCGGCCCGGATCGCTCACGCCCGGAGTGCCCGCGTCGCACACGAGCGCCACCGCCTCGCCGCGCGCGATCGAAGCGCAGACGCGCTCGGCCGCCGACGCCTCGTTGTGCTCGTGGACCGCGACCACGCGCGCGGCGATCGCGAAGTGCGAGAGGAGCGCGCGCGTGACGCGCGTATCCTCGGCGGCGATCCAGTCCGCGCGCACCAGCGTGTGGAGCGCGCGGTGCGTGACATCGCCCAGGTTCCCTATCGGCGTCGCCACCACATATAATCCGGGTTCCAACGCCGTCCCGTGCGCACCGTGCGCCCGCGATGCCTCGGAGCCCGCACCGCCCTTCCCGATGTCGCGCTTCAACGCGATCCTCCTTCTCGCCCTTGCCGTCTTCGTGTCGCCGGCATTCTCGGACGACGCGCCGACGAGCACAACCACGCGCGCGCGGATCGTGGGGCCCATGCCGGCGCCCCAGGGGCCGGCGATCTACCCGCAGGTTGCGCCGCAGAACGAGGACATCGATCCGGCAACGGGCCTCTCGCGCAGCACCGTCGTACGTCCGCTGCACGAGCTGCCGCCGGCGCCCGGCCCGAGGCCGAGCCCGCCGCCCGTGACGCCCAACCCGCGATCCTCGGGCCACATCGCGCTCATCCTGCCCACCGCCTCGCCGGCGCTCGGGCGACTCGCCGACGCGCTGCGCCAGGGATTCGCCGCGGCGGTGCAGGTGGCCGGCAAGGACGCGCCGCCGGTCGACCTCATCGCCGTCAACAACGAGGGGCCGGCGCTCGTCTCCGCCTGCGCGCAGGCGCAAGCCTCCGGCGCGATCCTCGTGATCGGCGCCATCACGCGCGACGGCGCCAGCGCGCTCGCCGCGAGCGAGTGCGCGCGCCAGCCGGTGCTCGAGCTGAACGAGCCGCAGGCGATCCTGCCGCAGGACCTGCCCGTGAACCTCTACACCATCTCGCTTTCCATCGAGCAGGAAGCGCGGCAGGTGGCGCTCATGGCCGTGGCCGACGGCCGCCGCTCGGCGATCGTGATCGCCTCCTCCACGCCGCTCGCCAAGCGCGTGGAGGGGTCGTTCGAGCGCGAGTGGACGCGCGCCGCGGGCGAGATCCAGCGCATGCCCTTCGAGGGCGATCCCGACGAGGCGATGAAGCTCCGCGCGAGCCTCGAGAGCTCGAAGGCGGACATGGCGTTCATCGCGCTCGATCCCGCGCAGGCGCGCGCGATCCGCCCGTACATCCCGGCGACGCTGCCGCTCTATGCGACCTCGCTCAGCGTGAACCCGCGCGCGGAGACGCTCGTCAACCTCGACCTGCAGGGTCTGCGTTACGTGGAAATGCCCTGGTTCATCGAGCCCGACCATCCCGCCGTCATGGCCTACCCGCAGCCCTCCACGCCGATGACCGTGGACCAGGAGCGCCTCTATGCCTTCGGCATCGATGCGTACCGGGTCGCGCTGCACCTGCTGCGTGGCGAGGCGCGCAAGGCGCCGCTCGACGGCGTCACCGGCCGCATCACCCTCGGCCCGGGCAATGCGTTCGAGCGCACCCTCATGCCCGCGGAGGTGGATGGCGGCCACGTCGTTCCGCTGCGGGCGCCGTGAAGGCGAGCGGAAGGCGAACCGCGGCACAGGCCGCGGGCGGCGCCGCCGAGGAGGCGGCCGCGCGCTTCCTCGTGGGCAAAGGCCTGCAGCTCGTGGCGCGCAACTATCGCACGCGCATGGGCGAGATCGATCTCGTCGCGCGCGAGGGCGAGACGCTCGTATTCGTCGAGGTGCGCCTGCGCTCGAGCGCGCGCTTCGGCGGCGCCGCGGCGAGCGTCGATCGGCGCAAGCGCCTGCGCCTCGAAGCGGCCGCGCGCCACTTCCTCGCGCGCCTGCAGCGCGAGCCGGCGTGCCGCTTCGACGTCGTGACGCTGGAAGGCGACAGCGTGGGCGAATGGCTGCGCGGCGCTTTCGAAACCGCTTAATATCGACCCATGGATCTCACCGCGCACCTGAAGACGCATTTCGAGGAAGGCATCGAGCTGCGCCGGAACATGGCCGAGACGCTGCCGGCGCAAGTGGCGCGCGCGGGCGAGGCGCTCGCCGCCGCGTTGAAGACCGGGCGCAAGGCGCTCGCCTGCGGCAACGGCGGCTCGGCCGCCGACAGCCAGCATTTCGCCGCGGAGATCGTCGGCCGCTTCGAGCGCGAGCGCCCCGGCATGCCCGCGATCGCGCTCACCGTGGACAGCTCGGCCCTCACCGCCATCGCCAACGACTACGACTGGGATCGCGTGTTCGCGAAGCAGGTGGAGGCGCTCGGCAACGCGGGCGACGTGCTGCTCGCCATCTCGACCTCCGGCAACTCGAAGAACGTGGTGGAGGCCCTGCGCGCGGCGCAGGCGAAGGGGCTGGTGGTGATCGCGCTCACCGGCAGGGACGGCGGCGCCATGGCGCGCATGCTGCGGCCGAACGATTTCCACCTCAACATCGCCCATCCGCGCACCATGCGGGTCCAGGAGATGCACCTCCTCGTGATCCACTGCCTGTGCGAGGTCGTCGACAACGTGCTTTTCGGAGAGAAGAAATGATGCGCTTGCATTCCATCGTGCTCCTCGCCGCGCTCGCCGCGGCTCCGTTCCTGCAGGGCTGCGTGCCGCTCGTGGCCGCCGGTGCCGCGGGCACCGCGCTCATGGCCACGGATCGCCGCACCACCGGCGTCTACATCGAGGACGAGAACATCGAGCTCAAGGCCATCGGGCGCCTGCACGAGATCGCCGACGCGCACGTGAACGCCACCAGCTTCAACGAGCGCGTGCTCCTCACCGGCCAGGTGCCGGACGAGGCCACGCGCAAGCGCGTGCAGGAGGCGATCCGCTCCATTCCGAGCGTGCGCGAAGTGATCGACGAGACGCAGGTCGCCGGCGCCTCCTCGCTCGCCTCGCGCGGCAGCGACACGCTCATCACCTCCAACGTGAAGGCGCGCATGCTCAAGGACAAGCGCTTCAACGCGACGCAGGTGAAGGTCGTCACCGAGGCGGGCGTCGTCTACCTCATGGGCCTCGTCACGCACGCCGAGGCGGATGCGGCCACCGAAGTCGCGCGCACCACGAGCGGCGTGAGCCGGGTGGTGACCGAGTTCGAGTACGTCTCCTGACGGTGCCGCGAGCGCCCGCCTTCGAATCGAAGGTCTGCGCGCCCGGCGAGCTCGCGGCGCGGGCGAAACGCATCGAGCGCCCGATGGTCTTCACCAACGGCGTATTCGACATCCTGCATCGCGGCCATGTCACCTACCTCGCCCAGGCGCGCGCGCTGGGCCGCTCGCTCGTGGTGGCGCTCAATACGGATGCTTCCGTGCGCCGGCTCGGCAAGGGCGAGGACCGGCCGGTGAACGCGCTCGAGGACCGCATGGCGGTGGTCGCGGCGCTCGAGAGCGTGGCGCTGGTCACCTGGTTCGAGGAGGACACGCCGATCGAGGCGATCCTCGCCTGCCGTCCGGATCATCTCGTGAAGGGCGGCGACTGGAGCGTGGATCGCATCGTGGGCGCGGCGCAGGTGCGCGCGTGGGGCGGCGCGGTGCACTCCATCGCGTTCCTGCACCCGACGTCCACCACCCGCCTCCTGGAACGCATCCGCAAGTGAACGACCTCTCCATTCCCGCGCTCGTCGAGCGGCTGCGCGCCATCGTCGGCGAGCGGGGCCTCGTCGATCCGTCCGGGCAGGATCCGATGCTCGTCGACTGGCGCGGGCAATATCGCGGCAAGGCGGCGGCGGCGGTGAAGCCCGCGAGCACGGAGGAGGTCGCGCAGGTGGTCGCGCTGCTCGCCTCGCAGCGCATCCCGATGGTTCCGCAGGGCGGCAACACGAGCCTGTGCGGCGCCTCGGTCCCCGACGCCTCCGGGCGCGAGGTCGTGGTGAACCTCTCGCGCATGAATCGCGTGCGCTCGGTCGATCCCGACAACAACACCATGACCGTGGAAGCGGGCTGCGTGCTCGCGAACCTGCAGCAGGAGGCCGATCGCCACGGCCGGCTCTTCCCGCTCTCGCTCGGCTCCGAGGGAAGCTGCGAGATCGGCGGCAATCTCTCCACCAACGCGGGCGGCACGGGGGTGCTGCGCTACGGCAACACGCGCGAGCTGGTGCTGGGGCTCGAAGTCGTGCTCCCCGACGGGCGCGTGTGGAACGGGCTGCGCGGATTGCGCAAGGACAACACCGGCTACGACCTGAAGCACCTCTTCGTGGGCGCGGAGGGAACGCTCGGCATCATCACCGCCGCGGTGCTGAAGCTCTTCCCCAAGCCGCGCTCGCACGCGACTGCGTTCGTCGCGGTGGAGCATCCCGCGGCCGCGGTGGCGCTCCTCGGGATGCTGCGCGAATCGTGCGGCGAGCGCATCACCGGCTACGAGCTGCTCGCGCGCGTGTGCATCGACCTCGTCCTCGCGCACATGCCGGGCACGCGCGATCCGCTCGCGGCGCGCCATCCCTGGTACGTGCTGGTCGAGCTTTCCGACAGCGCCGAGGCCGACGTACTGCAGGCGATGCTGCAGCAGGGGCTGGAGCGCGCGGCGGAGCAGGGCCGCGTGCGCGACGCCGCGCTCGCGGCGAGCGAGGCGCAGCGCGCGGCGCTCTGGAAGATCCGCGAGGACGTGTCGGAGGCGCAGAAGGTGGACGGCCCTTCCATCAAGCACGACGTCTCGGTGCCGGTGAGCCGCGTGCCGGAATTCATCGAGCGTGCCGATGCGGCGCTCACCCGGCGCTTCCCCGGCATCCGCATCGTCGCCTTCGGCCACGTGGGCGACGGCAACATCCACTACAACTGCGGCAAGGCCGAGCGCCAGGATGCCGAGGCCTTCTTCGCCGAGTCTCCGCAGGTGAACCACGAGGTGTACGACATCGTCACCGCGCTCGGCGGCTCCATCAGCGCGGAGCACGGGCTCGGCGTGCTCAAGCGCGACGAGATCCGGCGCTACAAGAGCGAGCTCGAGCTCGACCTCATGCGCGCGATCAAGCGCACGCTCGACCCGCACGGGCTCATGAATCCGGGGAAGGTGCTCTAGCGTCCTCGGCGGTGCACGCCGCGCGAGTCCAGGCGTGCGGCGAGGAGCGAGCGCCTCATGCGCGGCCCTGCGCCGCTTCCTCGCGCGCGCTTTCCTTCCAGCGCAGCGCCTGCACCCGCACCACGTCCGGCATCGACTTGAGCTCCGCGTAGCGATCGCGCAGCCAGCCGCTGTCGTTCTGCGAGGCCTGCGCCATGCGCCACAGGCCCTCGAGCGGCTCCTTCGCGCCGAGGCGCTCGCCGTCGGGCCCGATGCGCTCGAGCGTATCGAGCAGGTGCTCGCGCAGGCGCACGCTCGTGCGCGTGTACGGATCGATGAGCTGCGCCTCGTAGCCGAAGCGGCAGGCCTGGAAGCGGTTGTAGCCGTACACGCGGTACTGCGGCTCGAGCGGGCCGCGGCGGCGGTTGGCGAGCAGGTGCGCGGCGAGGGTCTGCGCGTAGGCGGCGAGCTGCGCCGCGCCTTCCATGGTGAGCGGCGTGTCGCAGATGCGGATCTCGATCGTGCCGTACTCCGGCTTCGGCCGGATGTCCCAGTAGAAGTCCTTCATGCTCGCGACGATGCCGTAGCCCGCCATCTCGTCGAAGTAGCGGTTGAACTCGTGCCACGTCACGACCGGCGGCATCTGGCCCGAGAGCGGGAACGCGGAGACCGCGTGCAGGCGCGATGTCTCGAACGAGGTGTCCACGCCCTGCGAGAAGGGTGAGGAGGCCGAGAGCGCGATGAAGTGCGGGATGTAGGGCCCGAGCGCGTGCGTGAGGTACACCGCGTCGTCGCCGTTCTCGACGCCCACATGGATGTGCTGGCCGAAGACGGTGAACTGCTTGGCGAGGTAGCCGTAGAGCGTCGAGACGTGCAGGAAGCGCTCCGAGGGAAAGATGCGCCGCTCCTGCCACTGGTGGAACGGATGGGAGCCGCCGCCCGCGATGGCGAGGTTCAGGCGCTCCGCCTCGGCCGTGATCGCATCGCGCACCACGGCGAGCTCCTCGATGAGCTTCGCGTGGCGCCGGTTCACCGCGGAATTCACCTCGATCATGCTCTCGGTGATCTCGGGCTTCACCTCGCCCGGCAGCTTCCTCTTCGCGAGGCGCGCGAGGAGATCCGGCGCGCCGCGGCTCAGGTTGTAGTCGCGCGTGTTGAGCACCATCAGCTCGAGCTCGACGCCGAAGGTGAGCGCCTCCGAGGCGTGGAATTCCAGCGGCACGCTAGCCTCCCGGCGCGCTCGGGACGCGCGCGGCCATGCGCGTGGTGGCGCTCGCGTCGCGCACCACGTCGCCGGCGAAGATGAGGCCCCAGCGCACCATGAAGGGCCCGGCGATCTCCATCACCAGGATCGCCTCGAGGAGGATCGCCGAGAGATCGGTGCCGAAGTCGGGGAAGAGGCGCGCGATGTCGTGCTGCATGAGGAGCGCGAGGCTCGACATCGGCAGCACCGCGGCGCCCAGCCCGATCGCCTGGCGGATGCGAAGGCCGCCCATCGGCGCGACCGCGAGCACCCCGGTGAACTTGCCCGCGGCGCGTGCGAGCGCGACGACGAGCCCGATCGCGCCGCCGTCGACGAGCGAGGAGAGCGGCAGGCTCGCGCCCGTGATCACGAAGAGCACGATGTAGAGGAGGCGTCCGACCGGCGCGAGGTTCACGTTGAGCAGGTCGTAGCTGCGATCGTCGTTCCGCGCGAAGAGCCCGAACGAGAGGAGCGCGAGGATCACCGGGAGCTTCAACATCGTCGCGAGCCCCACGGCGCACACCACCATTCCCGCGATCAGCGCGAAATGCACCTCGCGCGTCTTCTCGATGTGGCGCGCGATCGCGCGCGAGATCCACGACATCACGGCACCCAGCGCGAGCGAGCCGAGGAAGAGGTAGAGCGGCTGCAGGATCGCGATCTCCACCTGCGACTGCGCCTCGTAGTGCTCGGATCCGAGGAGGATCGTCACGAGGATCGAGGAGAGGAGGCCGTTCAGCGCCGTGAGGTTCATCGCGCGCTCGGTCACCTGCCCGTCGGAGGCCGAGTCGTGCACGATGAGCATGAGGACCGCGGGCGAGGTGGTCATCGCGATCGCCGCGGCGAGCCCCGCCTTCACCGGATCGAAGCGGAAGGCGAGCAGCGCCGCGAGCACCGCGAAGAACGCGAGCAGGCTCTCGGCGAAGCCGCACGCGGCGATGGTCCAGTCGCGCTTCATCCACTTGAGGTCCATGCGCCGCCCGAGGTCGAAGAGCACGAGCCCGAGCGCGAGATCGACGAAGATGCGCGCCTCGTCGATCAACGAATCCATGCCCATCGCCTGCGTGAACGGCGCGAGGAAGAATCCCACCACCACGTAGCCGATGATGCGCGGCGCGCGCACCATGCGCGCGATCTCGCCCCCCAGCATGCCCGCGACGAGCAGCACGCCGAACAGCAGCGGGTAGCTCAGCGTGAAGGGCAGCGAGGGAAGAAACGAGAAATTCATACCTTGTAGAATGGCATAACCGCGTTTGGAATGGGCCTCGTGAGAAAAAGTTTCTTCCAGAACACGATCGCGCTCGTCTACGACTTCGACGGCACGCTCTCGCCGCAGCCCATGCAGGAGTACACGGTGCTTCCGAAGATCGGCATCGAGCCCGCGCAGTTCTGGTCGATGGTAAACCGGGAGGCGCGCGAGACCGAATCCGATCCGATGCTCGTCTACATGCGCCATATCCTCGAGGCGCTCGAGCGCGAGCGCGTCGACGTGAAGCGCGAGGACTTCGCCGCGATGGCGCGCGCGATCGAGTACTTCCCGGGCGTCGCGACGTGGTTCTCGCGCATGAACGGATACGTGCGCAAGCGAAGCCGCGGGCAGGCGAAGCTGCAGCACTACCTCATCTCCGCCGGACAGAAGGAGATCCTCGACGGCGCCTCCATCCGCAAGCACTTCAAGCGCATCTACGCCTCCGAATACCACTTCAACCACCACGGCATCGCCACCTTCCCGAAGCTCCTCGTCACCGACACGATCAAGACGCAGTTCCTGTTCCGCATCAACAAGGGCATCGAGGACGTGACCGAGTCGATCAACGAGCACATGCCCGAGGCCGAGCGGCCGATCCCGTTCCAGAACATCGTCTACGTGGGCGACGGCATGACCGACGTGCCCTCGATGGCGCTCACCAAGAAGAGCGGAGGGCACACCGTCGCGGTCTACGACCCGAAGGGCGGCAAGGGCCGCGCCACCTGCGTGAAGCTGCTCGAGGCCGGGCGCGCGGACTTCGTCGCGGAGGCCGACTTCCGCGCGGCGAGCCGCCTCACGCGGCGCGTGCGGCTGCTGCTCGATGCGATCGTCGCCGACATCGCGTATCGGCGCGAGGCGTACGAATGCCGCATGGAGAACAAGCGGGAGGGAGCGGCTTGAGCGAGCTCACCTTCCGCGCGCTGCGCGCGCTCGCCGACGGACGCTTCCATTCCGGCGAGGACATGGCGCGCGCGCTGGGCCGATCGCGCGCGACGTTGTCCGAAGCGCTCAAGCAGGCGCCCGAGCTCGGCGTCGAGCTCTTCAGCGTGCGCGGCAAGGGCTATCGCCTCGCGGCGCCGATCGAGTTCCTCGACGCCGCGGCGATCGAGGCGCGCCTCGCGAAGGAAGCCTCGCGCGTGCGCCTGCAGGTGGTGGACCAGGTCGACTCGACCAGCACGCGCCTCCTCGAGCTCGCGGCGGTGGGCGCGCCCTCGGGCACTTGCCTCGCCGCCGAATGGCAGAGCGCGGGCCGCGGAAGGCGCGGCCGCACGTGGATCGCGACGGTGGGCGGGAGCCTCACCTTTTCGCTCCTGTGGCGCTTCGAGCGCGGCGCGGGGCACCTGGGCGGCCTCTCGCTCGCGGCGGGCGTGGCGGTCGCCCATGCGCTCCACGAGTGCGGCATCGAGCGCGCACGGGTGAAGTGGCCCAACGACGTGGTGGTGGACTTGCGCAAGCTCGCCGGCATCCTGGTCGAGACGAGCGGCGAGATCCAGGGGCCGACCCTCGCGGTGATCGGCGTGGGCGTGAACTATCGCCTCGGCGATCGCGCCATCGACCGCATCGACCAGCCCGTCGTGGACGCGGCCGGGTGCGCGTCGCCACCGCCCTCGAGGAGCGCGCTTCTCGCCGCGCTCCTCTCGCATCTCGGTCGCGCGCTCGACGATTTCGACCGGCGCGGCTTCCCGGGCGTGCGCGAGGAGTGGCGCGCGCTCCACGCCTACCAGGATCGGCCGGTGCGCGTGGTGCCGCCGCGCGACGCGCCGTTCGAGGCGCGCGTCGCCGACGTGGCGCCCGACGGCGCTCTGGTGGTCGAGATGGGCGACGGCCGCACGGTCGCGCTCGCCTCGGCGGAAATCTCGCTGCGCGCCCGGTGAGCCCGGCATGACGCGACCCGGGAGGCTGCTCGCGATCGACTCGGGAAACACGCGCATCAAGTGGGCGGTGAACGAGGGCGGCACGTGGGTGGACGCGGGCGCGCTCGCAACCGCCGATTCGGGGCGCATCGGCGAGGCCTGGGCCGCGCTCGCGCCCTTCGATCGCGCGATCGCGTGCAACGTGGCGGGGCCGCAAGTGGGGCGCCGCCTGGACCTCGCCTGCGCGGCGCGCGGCGCGAAGCTCGCGATCGCCGAGGCGCAGGCGGCGCAGCTCGGCGTGGTGAACGGATATCGCGAGCCCGCGCAGCTCGGCGCCGATCGCTGGGCGGCGCTCGTCGCCGCGCACGCGCTCGGTGAAGGCGCGAAGCTGGTGGTGAACGCCGGCACCGCGCTCACCATCGACGCGCTCGCCGCCGACGGCCGCTTCGAGGGCGGCCTCATCGTCCCCGGGCCGGCCCTCATGCGCTCCGCGCTCGCCACGGGCACCGCGCGCCTGCCGCACGCGGCGGGCGCGTTCCGCGAGTTCCCGGACACGACCGACGATGCGATCGCGAGCGGTGCGCTGCAGGCGTGCGTGGGCGCGATCGTGCGCATGCGCCACGCCATGACCGAGAGCGGCATGGTGCCCGAGCACGTAGTCCTTTCGGGCGGCGCCGCGCGCGAGCTCGCCCCGCTCCTTCCCATGCCGTTCGCGATCCACGAAAATCTGGTGCTGGACGGGCTCGCCCGCATCGCCCGCCATTCCTGACCGTGTCGCGCTTCCTCTTCTTCCTGCTGCTGCTTGCCGTCGCCGCGTTCGGCGCCCACCTGTGGCTCTCCGCCGAGTCGGCCCACCCGAACATCTCGGCGCGCGAGCTCGATCCCGACAAGGTGAAGATCGTCGGCGTCACGCCGCCGGTCGTCGCCGCGCGCGACGCCGAGCAGCTGCGGCGCGAGACGCAGGGACTGGCGGGCGCGGCCTGCGTGGAATTCTCCGGCCTGGCGCCGGCCGACTACGCGCGCGCCCACGACGCCTTCGCTTCCATGCGCCTGGGCGACCGGCTCACCGAGCGGCGCGTCGAGGACGTCACGCGCTACTGGGTGTTCGTGCCGCCGGCCGCCGATCGACGCGGCGCGGAAGCGGCCATCGCGCAGCTCAAGCGCCTCGGCGTGGGCGACCTCTCGATCCGCCCGGACAACTCGATCTCGCTCGGCGTCTTCTCGAGCGCGGACGCGGCGCAGCGCTTCCTCGCCTCGCTGGTGGCGAAGGGCGTAAGAGGCGCGCAGGCCGGGCCGTTCGCGAAGGAGCTGCGCGGCCTCACGATGCTGGTGCGCGAGCCCGATACCGAGATGGTGGCGCGGCTCGCCATCGTGCAGCGCGACTTTCCCGGCTCGAAGCTGCGCGCGGTGAGCTGCCCCGCCGACGCGGCGAAGCCCGCGCAATAGCATGAACGCCTCGTCGACCGGTCCCCGCATCGCGCGCATCGTCGCGGCGCTCGCCCTCGCCGCGGCGTGCGCCGGCTGCTCGTTGCTCGACCCGTACAACATCATCGGGCGCGAGGGCGAGGAAGCGGCCTCGATTCCCGACGCGTACGTTCCCGGCCGCATCGACGCGCCCCTCGGCCGCGAGACCCGCCTGCGCGCGTTCGACTTCGTATGGGACACCATCGACCGGCGCTACCACGATCCTTCGTTCAACGGCGTCGACTGGAAGGCGGTGGGCGAGCGCTACCGCCCGCTCGCGCTCGCCGCGCCGAGCGACCCGGCGTTCTGGGACGTGCTCGACCGCATGACGGGAGAGCTGCGCGATTCGCACACGCGCGTGGAATCGCCGCGCGACGTGCAGCTGCGCACGCGCCACGAGGCGATCACGCTCGGGTTCACCATGCTGCCGGTCGAGGGCAAGCTCGCGGTGGCCACGGTGAACCCGAACGGCGATGCTTGGTGGGCGGGCGTTCGCCCCGGAATGCGCGTCACCGCGATCGACGGCAAGCCCGCGGCGCAGGCCTATGCGGCGCTCCTCGCGCAGTCGCGCCAGGCTTCCACCGATCGAGCGCGCTTCTTCGCCGCCATGCGCCGCCTCGTCATGGGCGCCGAAGGCAGCAAGGTCTCGTTCACCTTCGAACGCTCCGACGGCGAACGCTTCGACGCGACGCTGCCGCGCGAACGCATCCAGCGGCCGCTGCGCGAGACCCATCGCGTGCTGCCCTCCGGCTTCGGCTACCTGCGCTTCTCGGAGTGGAGCGTCGGCCTCACGTTCCGCGCGCTCGCGGCGCTCGACAAGCTGCACGACACGCCCGGCATCATCATCGACCTGCGCGGCAACCCGGGCGGCTCGGTGCACATGGTGAACGCGATGCTCGAGCGCTTCTTCACCAGGCGCACGGCGATCGGCACGGCCACCACGCGCAACGGCAAGTCCGTCTCGCTCCTCTTCGGCACGGTGGAGATCATCCGGCTCAAGCGCGAGATCGAGGGCAACCCGAACGCGTATCGCGGGCCGGTCGCGATCCTGGTCGACGGCGGCAGCGCGAGCGGGAGCGAGCTCTTCGCCGGCACGATGCAGGCGGTCGGCCGCGCGAAGGTCGTGGGGCAGCCGAGCTGCGGCTGCCTGCTCGGCTTCCTCGGCTATGCGAAGGTCCCGGGCGGCGCCGAGCTCGCGTACAGCGAGGTGGGCTTCGTGCTCGCGAACGGCCGCCACGTCGAGGGCGAGGGCGTGATTCCCGACGTGACGGTGCCGATCACGTTGAGCGACCTCAGCCTCTATCGCGACCGCACGCTGGAGGCGGCCGAGGCGCTCCTCGCACGGGAAAGCACCCGGCCGCCGCGATGAGCGCAGCGCCCTCCGCGCTCAATCCGGGCGTGCGGCCGCGCGAGGTGTGGGCGTGGGCGATGTACGACTTCGCGAACTCCGGCTACACCACGGTGGTCCTTACGGCGGTCTTCAACGCCTATTTCGTCTCGGTCGTCGCGCGCAACGCCGTGTGGGCGACGTTCGCGTGGACCGCCGCCCTCTCCGTCTCGTACCTCGGCGTGATGATCCTCGGCCCCATCCTCGGCGCCTGGTCCGACGCGCACGCGACGAAGAAGCGGCTCCTCGCGATCTCCACCGTCGTGTGCATCGTGGGCACGATCGCGCTCGCCGGGGCCGGTGCGGGCGCGGTGGCGTGGGCGGTCACCTTCATCGTCGTCTCGAACGTCGCGTACTCGATGGGCGAGAACCTGTGCGCGGCGTTCCTCCCCGAGCTCTCGCGTCCCGAGGCGCTCGGCAAGGTGTCGGGGTGGGGATGGAGCCTCGGCTACTTCGGCGGCATCCTCGCCCTGGGCCTGTGCCTCGCATGGGTGCTCACGGCGCCCGCGCGCGGATCGACGGCTTCCGGCGCGGTGCCCGGCACGATGGTGATCACCGCGGCGATCTACGGCCTCGCTGCGGTGCCGACCTTCCTCTTCCTGCGCGAGCGCGCGGTGCCCGCCGCGATCCCGGGCGCGCGCGCCGCCCTCGCGCGCCTGCTGCAAACCGCGCGCTCGGCGCGCAGCTACCGCGATCTGCTGCTCGTCTTCGCGTGCGGCACGCTCTATCAGGCGGGAGTCGCGACGGTGATCGCGCTCGCGGCGATCTATGCCGAGCAGGTGATGGGATTCCGCACCCAGGACACGATCACGCTGATCCTCGTGGTGAACGTGACCGCGGCGGTGGGCGCGTTCGGCTTCGGCTACGCGCAGGATCGCATCGGCAAGACCGCGGCGCTGCGCCTCACGATCTGGGGCTGGGTGGCGATGACGGTGATCGCCTATTCCTCGCGTACCGCCGCGAGCTTCTGGGTCGCGGCGAACCTCGCCGGCCTGTGCATGGGATCGAGCCAATCGGCGGGGCGCGCGCTGGTCGCCTATCTCTCGCCGGTGGAGCGCTGCTCCGAGTTCTTCGGCCTGTGGGGCGTCGCGATCCGGCTCGCCGCGATCCTCGGCCCCTTGAGCTACGGCGCGGTCACCTGGATCACGCACGGCAACCATCGCCTGGCGATCCTCATCACGGGCGCGTTCTTCGTCGCCTCGCTCGCGATCCTCGCGTTCGTCGACGAGGCGCGGGGGCGCGCGCGGGTCGCACCGCGGAGCGCGTGAAGCGCGTTATTGCGCGGCGACCGGCAAAGCAGGATCATCCGCCCATGCCGCAGCGGAAAAAGACGCTCTACGACATCCTCGGCGTGGCGAACGACGCCATGCCGATCGACATCGGGCTCGCCTACGAGAAGCGCCGGGAGGAGCTGCAGGGCCCCGGCGCGCGGGATCCGGGCGAGGCCGCGTTGCTGCGCCAGGCGCACGAGGTGCTCAGCGATCCGAAGCGGCGCGCGGCCTACGATGCCTCGCTCGTCACCGAATCGGAGAAGGCCGCGGCACGCGAGCAGGCCCAGGAGCCGGACCTGGTGCTCGACGAGGAAGAAGGCGAACCAGCGCGCCGCCGCATCCCGCCGGTGGGAATCGCCGTGGGCGTGCTCGTGATCCTCGTGATCGCGTTCCTCCTCGTCCATGCGTCGCGACACGAGACCGCACCTCCGCCGCCCGCTCCGCTCGCCGAGGCACCGCCCCCGCCGCCTCCACCGCCGCAACCCATGGCGGCGCGCGACATCTTCGCGCAGGCGCAGAAATCCGTGGGCCGCGTGCAGGGCTTCGAGATGTCCGGGCGCGCCGTGCCGCTGGGCCTCGCGTTCGCGATCGACAGCGGCGCGATGCTCACCACCTGCCACGGCATTCCGGCCGGCTCGCAGCTGGTGGTCTCGACGGGCCCCGAAGTGCGATCCGCCTCGCTCCTCGTCGACGACGAATCGCTGGACCTGTGCCGGCTTTCGGTGTCGGCGCCGCTCGAGCCCGTGGCGCTCGCCGACCACGAGGTGAAGCCGGGCGACGCGGTCTATGCGCTCGGCGCGAACGCGCAGGGCGAGCTCGCGCTCACCGAGGGCAAGGTGAAGTCGCTCATGCCCGATGCGCGCGGACCGATGATCGAGCTCAGCATGCCCGTCGCGCCGAACGGCAGCGGCGGGCCGGTGTTCGACGCGTACGGGAAGCTGGTCGGGATCGCGACGACCAACCACGGCCACGGCGCGGCCGTGAGCCTCGCCATCCCGGCATCGTGGATCGCGCGCATGCGCTCCCACGAGAGCGCGCCCGCGACGGCTCCCGCGAGCGGCGGCTGAGCGTCGCATCCCGCGATCAGCACCAGCGCGGCGAGCAGGCACGCCACGAAGACGACCGCGAACACCGCATCGAGCAACGGCCGCCACCTCATCGGGCTCGGATCCGGATCGCAAGGACGGCGAAAGCATCGGTCATGCGATACAAAGCGCCACGAAATCGGCGCTCGCATTGCGAAGAGTTGGATCATGCTCGGGCAAGCTTGCGGAGGGCTGTCCGTCCCGCCGCTTCGTCGCCATCGCGTGCGTGATATGCTCCTTGGGGCCCTTTTCCCGATTTCCGCCACCGGAAACTGCACATGCGCGTACTGATCGTCGAGGACGACTCGATGCTCGCGGACGGCCTTACCGCGACCCTTCGCCACGAGGGATACGTGGTGGATTCGGTCTCCAGCGCCGAGCAGGCGGAGGCCGCGATCAAGGTCTCCGACGTCGACCTCATCATCCTCGACATCGGCCTGCCCGGAATGGACGGCTTCACGTGGCTCAGGCGCCTGCGCTCGCGCGGCGACGAGCAGGCGGTGCTGGTGCTCACCGCGCGCGATGCGGTGAGCGACCGCGTGCACGGCCTCAAGCTGGGCGCCGACGACTACTTGCCCAAGCCCTTCGCACCCGAGGAGCTCACCGCGCGCGTCTCCGCCCTCGCGCGCCGCGGCCGCGCGATGCGCTCGCGCGTGATCGAGCACGGCCCGCTCACGATCGACCTCGCGCGCAAGCGCGCGATGATCCACGGCAAGCCCATCGACCTGCCGCAGCGCGAGCACGCGATCCTCGAGTACCTGTTCTCGAACATCGACGCGATCGTCGGCAAGGAGAAGATCGCGAGCGCGGTCGCCTCGTGGGACGAGCACATCTCCGCCAACGCGATCGAGGTGCACATCTCGCGGCTGCGCGCGAAGCTCGAGCCGTCCGGCATCCGCATCCGCACCGTGCGCGGACTGGGATACATCGTCGAACCGTGGAGTGATGAGAAGCCTCAGGCTTAGGCTCTTCGCCTGGCTGCTGCTTCCCCTGCTGGTGGTCGGCGCCACCGCCGCCGCCGGCGCCTACATCTTCATGGAACGGCGGCTCACGGCCGCCTACGACCTCGACCTCGGCGACATCGCGCGCACGCTCGTTCCGTACATCCACCAGCACGGCGACAAGCTCGAACTCGACCTCACGGAGATCGCGGACGCGATCCTGCGCGCCGACAGCACCGACCACATCTACTACGTGGTGCGCGACGGCATGGGCAACCCGATCGCGGGCGACTCGCACCTGCGGCCGCCGCCGCACCTGCCCGGCGAGACCCTGCTCTACTGGAACGACACGCTCGAGGGCCGGCCGATCCGCGCCGTCGCGCTCGAGGCGGCGGTCGGCGGGAAGCCCGTCTCGGTGGTCGCCGCGGAGACGACATTCAAGCGGCAGCACGCCTACGAGGACGCGCTGCTCTCCGCGATCGCGCCCGCGGCGCTCCTCTCCTTCGCGGCGATCGTCGCGGTGGTGATCGGCGTGCGGCGCGGCCTCGGACCGCTCGAGATCCTGCGCGAGGAGCTGCAGGAGCGCTCGCACGTGGACCTGCGCCCGGTCGACGAGGGACACGTCGTCGAGGAGCTCAGGCCGCTCGTGCGCGAGCTGAACCTCATGCTCGCGCGCCTGAAGGATGCACAGAGCACGCAGGCGCGCTTCATCGCGAACGCCGCGCACCAGCTGCGCACGCCGATCGCGGCGCTCGTCACCCAGCTCGACCTCGCCTGGCGCGAGAGCGCGACGCGGGAAGCGCACGTCGCGCAGGCGCGCGAGGGCGCGGCGCGCCTCGCACGGCTCGCGCAGCAGGTGCTTTCGCTCGCGGCGGCCGATCCGATCTCCAACCCCGTCGCGCGGAGCGAGCCCTGCGACATCTCCGACATCGTGAAGGGCCACGCGGACGCCTGGGTGCGAGCCGCGAGCCAGCGCCACGTCGACCTCGAGTTCGACCTCGCGCCCGCGCCGATCGAGGGCGATCCGGTGCTGGTGGGCGAGATGACCGCGAACCTCGTCGACAACGCGACGCGCTACGGCGCGAAGTACGTCCTGGTGGGAACGCGCCGCGAGGGCGCCCACTCGATCCTCGAGGTGGTGGACGACGGCCCCGGCATTCCCAACGAGGAGCGCACGCGCATCTTCGAGCGCTTCCGCCGCCTGGACCGCCAGTCGCCGGAAGGAAGCGGCCTCGGGCTCGCGATCGTGCGCGAGATCGCGCAGCGCTACGGCGCGGCGGTCGAGGTGGACGACGCGCCTTCGGGCCGCGGCACGCGGATCTGCGTCTCGTTCCCCTGACCGCGAGCGGGAAGAGCGCCGCTCCGTGGACCTGCGCGCGCTCATCGACTCGTACGGATACCTCGCGGTCTTCGCCGGCGCCTTCCTCGAGGGCGAGACCATCCTCGCGCTCGCCGGCCTCGCCGCCTACCGCGGCTACCTGGATTTGTACACGGTGAGCGCGATCGCGCTCTTCGGCGGCTTCCTCGGCGACCAGTTCTACTTCTTCCTCGGCCGACGCAACGGCGCGCGCATCCTCGCGCGCTTTCCCGGCGCCGAGGCGCGCGCGCACCGCCTCGACGCGCTGCTCGCACGCTGGCACGCGCCGCTCATCGTCGCGATCCGCTTCCTGTACGGATTGCGCATCGTGGGGCCGATGCTCCTCGGCATGGGCCGCGTGCCGGCGTGGAAGTTCATGCTCTGCAATTTCATCGGCGCGTTGCTCTGGGCGCCGCTCATCGCGGGCCTGGGCTACGCGTTCGGATCGGTGGTCGAGTCCTTCCTCGACAACATCGAGGCGTACGAGATGTGGATCTTCGCCGCGGTGATCGCGACCGGAGCGGCGGGCATCGTGCTCGATCGCATTCGCGCCCGGCGCGCGAGCGGACGATAGCGGCGGCTCGGGCTGCTAGAACTCGTATTCCGCCTGCACCCGCAAGCCGTTGTCCGCGGCGGCCTTGGTGGCGCCGAAGAGCCACGCCGCGTTCCACACGATCGCCTGGCGCCCTTCGAGCTTCACCTTGCCGAAGAGCGCGGGCCCGATGCGATGGCTCTGCTGGTCGCGCGGCAGCCAATCGTTCCACTTGCCGAGGTCGCCGAACGCCTGCACGCCGGCGTCCATGCCGTTGCGCAGGTGGTACGTGACCTGCGCCTCGTAGCCGAGCTCGGTGTCGTTCGGCTGGTCGTTCTTCGGCTGCACGGCACGCTCGAAGAAGACGTTGGTGTTCCAGCGCAGCGGCCCGGTATCCCATTGCACGAGCGGGCCCATCTTGAGGATGAAGCGTCCCTCCTCGCGTGCGCGCGGGATCTCGGTCTCCACGAAGAAGCCGAGGTCGGCGGGATACTTGTTGGCCTCGGTGAGCTGGAAGACGTTCTCCCACTCGAGCTCGTCGAAGCGCGTGCGGTCGCCCGGGTCCTTGTGGTACTTGAGGTACGCCTCGGTGAACCACGACTGCGTGAGGCCGTAGCCCAGGCCGATGCTGCCCGCGCTCTCGCGCTCCCGCGCGTCGTCGAAGTAGCGCGTGCCGTACTTCATGTCGATCTCGCGCTCGCCGTAGCCCACGAGCGGCGTGTGGACGTACTCGTCGGGATCGGCGTGGGCGAGCGCGGGCAAGGCGAGGACCGCGGCTGCGACGAGCCGTGCATCGATGCGCATGGAAAAGCTCCTAGGTGGGATTCGGTGCGGTGCGGGCGGGTGCGCCGGAATCGGTGCGCCTTCTCGCCCACGTCATGCCGGCGAGGATCCCGACCAGCACGACGAAGAAGAAAGTCATCTGCATGCCCGAGGGCTGGGCGTCGTAGCCGATCATGCCCTGCAGCGCCTTGCCCGCGAGAGACGAGTTCGACACCAGCCACGACGTGTCCCACAGCGGGGCCGCGAGGCTCGGCAGCTCGTTCGCCTGGATGAGGAGGCGCGCCGCCTGCGAGGCCATGCCGGCGGCGAGCAGCAGCACGAGGAACGACGTCGCGGTGAAGAACCAGCGCAGCGGGATGCGCAGCAGCCCCTTGAAGAGCAGCCAGCCGACCGCGACGCCGCCCGCGAGGCCGATCGCCCCGCCCGCGATCATCGGCGCGCTCGACTCGTGGCCCGAGATCGCGACGCCGTAGAGGAAGAGCACGGTCTCCGATCCTTCGCGCAGCACGGCGATCGCGACCACGACGAGCAGCACCGAGAGCTCCCTCGCGCCGCTGCGGATGTCCGCGCCCACGCGGTTCGCGTTCGCGGCGAGCTCGCGGCCGTGCACCGACATCCAGATGTTGTGCCACGCGAGCATCAGGACCGCCACCCCGAGGATCGACGCGTTGAAGAGCTCCTGCCCCATGCCCTGCGCGAGGTTGGAGAGCATGTCGGCACCGGCCGCGACGAGGAGCGAGCCGAGGATTCCCGCGCCGATGCCCGAAGCGATCCAGCGCGCCCGACCCGGGATGCCGCGCGTGGCGGCCGACACGATGCCGACGATGAGCGCGGCCTCGAGCACTTCGCGGAAGACGATGAGCGCGGTGCCGAACATGGCGGCGCCTACTTCGCGACGACGACGCCGTGCGCCGTCTTCTCGTTGTACTCGCCGATGAACTTGTATTCGCCCGGCTTGAGCGGCCCCAGCCACACGACGCCCTTCGACTTGCCGGGAATCACCTTCTCGATGCGCAGGTCGCCGCTGTCGAACTCCTCGGGCGCGGGGTCGCGGTTCTCGATGGTGAGCCTCACCTTCCTGCCCGCCGGCACCTCGATGCGATCGGGCGCGAACTGGTGGTTCTCGAGCACCGTCGCGGGCTCCGGCTCCGCCGCGGCGAGGGCAGCGAAGGAAAGGCTGGCGAGCAGTGCGGCGGCGAGGCGGTACATCGGCGGTGCTCCGTGGCGAGGGATCATCGGGGTAGGACGTGAAACAATGATAATGGTTCTTATTTGAGGTTGCAACCGGTTCTCATTCCAGTAGCAGGCGGCATGCCGCAAGTGCTTGTCGGGACTGGGAAAACGCCTGTTGTTTGCGCTGGTTGTGAACGCCGCACCGCCGAAGGGACTACGTCGATCCGCCGCTCTGCCGGAAACGACGCGTCCGGCCCGCGTGTCTTTGGAAAGGAGCCCGACCGGAGGAACGCCCATGAGAGCGATCACCGCGCTCGCCATCTTCGCCGCGCTGCCCGCGGCCGCGAGCGTGAACGTGAACACCGCGCAGCAGAGCGAGCTGCAAGCGCTGCACGGCCTGGACAAGTACCAGGCGCGCACGATCATCGAGTACCGCAACCAGAACGGGCCCTATCGTTCGGTCGACGACCTCGCGAAGGCGCTGGGCGAGCCGGCGGCGGAGAAGGTCGCGGGCGACGTGACCTTCAGCGGACCCCCGTACGTCGCGCCGCCGCACGCGAGCAAGAAGAAATCTCGGATCGTCCGCAAGAAGACTTGAACGAAAAAGGGGTCAGATTACTTTTTGCTCACGGAAGAGCGCGCGATCTTCAACCCGTCCGGCAAAAAGTAATCTGACCCCTTTTTCACGCCTTTTTCACGCGCGCTCTTCGCGCTCCGGCGTCGCCGTGATCTTGTGGATCGAGAGGTCGGCGCCCTCGAATTCCTGCTCGGCATCGAGGCGGATCCCGACCACCGCGCGCAGGATTCCGTAGACCACCAGCCCGCCGGCGAAGGCGATGACGATGCCGAGCAGCGTGCCGACGAGCTGGCTCGCGAACGAAACGCCGCCGATGCCGCCGAGCGCCTTCGAGCCGAAGATGCCGCACGCGAGCCCGCCCCACGTGCCGCACAGGCCGTGCAGCGGCCAGACGCCGAGCACGTCGTCGACCTTCCATCGGTTCTGCACCATCGAGAACATCCATACGAAGAGCGCGCCCGCCACCGCGCCGGTCGCGAGCGCGCCGATCGGATGCATGACGTCGGAGCCCGCGCAGATCGCGACCAGCCCCGCGAGCGGCCCGTTGTGCACGAAGCCCGGATCGTTGCGGCCCACCACGAGCCCGGCGATCGTGCCGCCCGCGAGCGCCATGAGCGAGTTGGCCGCGACGAGCCCCGTGATGCGATCGAGCGTCTGCGCGCTCATCACGTTGAAGCCGAACCAGCCGACGGTGAGGATCCACGCGCCGAGCGCGAGGAACGGGATGTTGGAAGGCGGGAACGCAACCACGTGTCCTTCCTTGGTATAGCGCCCGCGCCGCGCGCCCAGCAGCAGCACCGCGGCGAGCCCGATCCAGCCGCCGACCGCGTGCACCACGATCGATCCGGCGAAATCGTGGAACTGCGCGCCGAACGAGCGCTCGAGCCACGCCTGCACCCCGAAGTGCCCGTTCCAGGCGATCCCCTCGAAGAACGGATAGAGGAAGCCCACGAGCGCGAAGGTGGCCGCGATCTGCGGGTGGAATTTCGCGCGCTCGGCGATCCCGCCCGAAACGATCGCCGGAATCGCCGCGGCGAAGGTGAGCAGGAAGAAGAAGCGCGTGAGCTCGTAGCCGCTCTTCTGCGAGAGCGCCTCGGCCCCGCTGAAGAAGTTCGCGCCGTAGGCGATCGAGTAGCCGATGAAGAAATACGCGACCGTGGAGACCGAGAAATCGACCAGGATCTTCATGAGCGCGTTCACCTGGTTCTTGCGCCGGACGGTGCCGAGCTCCAGGAAGGCGAAGCCCGCGTGCATCGCGAGCACCATCACCGCGCCGAGCAGGATGAAGAGGACGTCCGCGGACGTCTTGAGGCCTTGCATGGGGATCTCCCGAGCCCGGCGGGGCTCGCCGGCGCCGCCGATTCTAGCGGAACGCCTCGCCCAGGAGGCCGCGCAGCTGGTCGCCGAGGCGCTCGAGCTGCGCGAGCTTCTTCCCGATCAACGCCCGCGCGCGCCGCTCCTGCTCGCGATCGAGCATGGCGAAGAAGCGCTCCCATTCGCGGTGCGCCTCGCGGAAGAGCGGGCGGCTCTGCTCCACGATCTGCTCCTGCGCGCGCGCGATCTCGTCCACGTCGGGCGCGGGCTTCGCGAGCTCCGCGGCGATGCGCGCCTTGAGCTCCAGCGCGCCCAATCCCACCGAGACGAGCGCGCGCTGCGTCGCGCCCACCGCGACGTCGAACTGCGCTTTCTGCACGGCATCGAGCCGCAGCGAGCGCTCGAGGTCGTCGAAGCCGGGGAGGCTCGACGCGTGCGCGAATGCCGACCCGAGGAGGAGCAGCGCGGCGGCGAAGACGAAGCGGACCCGCAACATCGCTCCATTCTGCCGCCGAAGGGCCGCCACCGACAATGCGTGTGAAGCGGCCGGCTAGAACGGCTGGCGCTGCAGCGCGAGCGTGCCGGCGCTTCCCTCGACCGTGTAGTCGAACGTCGCGGTGTCGCCGGAGAAGCGCAGGCGGAACGGTCCGACGTCGGTCGAGTGGAGGAGCGACGAGTCGTAGGCACGCCCCAGCCATGCCGAGCTCGTCGTGCTGTAGAGCCGGCCCTGCCAGGTCCGGGAATCGCTCCACGAGCCCGAAGGCATGACGTACCACGTCGGCTCGCCCGCCGCGTCGTAGGTGAACCAGACCGCGAAGAGGGAGCGGTACTGCTGCAGCACGGCGATGCCCCATCCGTTCTGCGAGGGGCCGCCCCACCACATGTCGCCGGCCTGGATCGTCGAAGCGTCGTCGGGAGGGCCGAAATCCTGCCGCTGGATCGCCTTGCGGCCGCTCACGCCGTCGATGGTGTACGAGAGCGCGACGTTCGACGCGTCGCTGAAATCGAGCGACGCCTCGCCGACCGCGCCGTTCACCACGAGCGAGGAGGCGTCGTACGAAGAGAACGGCGTGCCGTGCGGCCGGTACAGCGGACCGGAGAACACCTTGTGCGACGCATTCCACGATCCGCCCGGCATCACGTACCAGGTCGGCTTTCCCCTCGAGTCGTACGCGTAGATCACCGAGAAGAGCACGTCGCCGTGCTGCACCACGCTCATGCCCCAGCCGTTCTCGCCGAAGCCCGCCCACCACAGGTCCTGCCACGGCTCGGCCGCGATCTTCACCGGGAAGTCCTGCACGTGGTCGCGGAACTGCAGTCGCAGCGCGAAATCGCCGGCGCTCGAATCGGGCGTGACCGTGAGCCGCGCCTTGCCGTCCTGTCCCGAGTTCACGCTCGAGGGCGCGAGGCTCGCGGAGCCCGCGCCCGGGACGATCGACGCCGTGATGTCCGCCTCGTACAACGGGTACTGCGCCGACATCGCCGCGGCGGTCACGTCGAACGGCACGCCCGGAAGGATGCGCGAAGGCCATCGCGCGTCGAGGTACGCACCGGCCGCGACATACGTGAGCACGTTGAACTGCGCCTGCGCGCCGTCGCTCGCGACGAGCCAGCACGTGATGCCCTGGTTCAACGCGGTGAAGCGCGCGCTGGCGATGCCGTTCGCGTCGGTGGTCGTGCCGTACAGCGCGGCGCCATTCGGAAACCAGCCGCAGGCGTCATTCGCGAACTGCACCGTCTCGCCCGCCGCGGGCCTTCCCTGCGCGTCGAGGAACTGCACGGAGAAGTCGGCCGATTCGTTGCCGGCGACGCTCATGTTGGTGGGCGTGATGGGCTGGGCGCTGGCGGCGGCGCGCGCCATCGCAGGCAGGAGCATGAGCGTCGCCGCAATGAGAATGGGGAGCGAGGCGCCGAGCCCCGGCATGCGAATCGACATTCCCCGAGGGTGGCGGCGGTGCCCGGAAAAGGCAAGCGGCCCGTTCCTACACGGGGCGCCCCGGATACGGGAAAATAGGGGATTCGACGTCATTCCCGCGTAACCAAATTCGTCATTCCCGCGTAACCAAATTCGTCATTCCCGCGTAACCAAATTCGTCATTCCCGCGGAGGCGGGAATCCACCATGAACGACACCAAGACGCCCGAAGGCGCGCACGTCACCAACTTCATCCGCCAGCACATCGAGCGCGACATCGCCGAGGGGACGTACTCGTCGCGGCGCTGGGCGGGCGAGCCCGGTCCGCTCGCGAAGCAGAAGGACGCGCCCATGGACGCGGCGAAGATCCGCACGCGCTTCCCGCCGGAGCCGAACGGCTATCTCCACATCGGCCACGCGAAGTCGATCTGCCTCAACTTCGGCCTCGCCCAGGAGTACGGCGGTGCGTGCCACATGCGCTTCGACGACACCAATCCCGAGAAGGAGCAGCAGGAGTACGTCGACGCGATCCTGGACGCCGTGCATTGGCTGGGCTTCCACTGGGGCGCGAACGACCAGTATCTCTTCCACGCGTCGGATTACTTCGAGTGGATGTACGAGTTCGCGGTGGCCCTGGTCGAGCACGGCGATGCGTACGTCGATTCGCAGACCGCGGAGGAGATGCGCGCGACGCGCGGCACGTTGACCGAGGCCGGGATCGCGTCTCCTTATCGCGATCGCTCGGTGGAAGAGAATTTGCGCCTCTTCCGCGAGATGCGCGACGGGAAGTACGCCGACGGCACGCACGTGCTGCGCGCGAAGATCGACATGGCCTCGCCCAACATCAACATGCGCGACCCGACGCTCTACCGCGTCCGCAACGCCGCGCATCACCGCACCGGCGACAAGTGGCACATCTACCCGATGTACACCTACGCGCACCCGATCGAGGACGCGCTGGAGAACATCACGCATTCGCTTTGCACCCTGGAATTCGAGGCCCAGCGGCCTTTCTACGACTGGGTGCTCGATCGGCTGGCGAGCCTGGGGAAACTGCAGCGGCCTCTTCCGCAGCAGATCGAGTTCTCGCGGTTGAACCTCTCGTACACCGTGATGAGCAAGCGGTTCCTGAAGGAGCTCGTCGACCTCAAGCGGGTCGAGGGCTGGGACGATCCGCGCATGCCGACGCTCGTGGGCGTTCGACGCCGCGGCTATACGCCCGAGGGGCTGCGTCTGTTCGCCGAGCGCGTGGGCGTCTCCAAGTCCGATTCCGTGATCGACTACTCGGTGATGGAGGACGCGCAACGCGAGGTGCTGAACGAGATCGCGCCGCGGCGCATCGCGGTCCTGGATCCGCTCAAGCTGGTCATCGACAACTGGCCGAAGAACCACGTCGAGGAATGCTTCGCGCCCAACCATCCGCAGAAGCCGGACTGGGGCAGGCGCTCGATGCCCATGACCGGCGAGCTCTGGATCGAGCGCGAGGACTTCCTCGAGACGCCGACCAAGGGCTACTTCCGTTTGTACCCCGGCAACCAGGTACGCCTGAAATACGGCTTCGTCGTCCGCTGCACCGGGTATTCGAAGGATTCCTCGGGCCGCCTCGACGAGGTGCACTGCGAGTACCTGCCCGAGACCAAGTCCGGAACGCCGGGCGCCGATTCCGTGAAGGTGAAGGGGAACATCCACTGGGTCTCCGCCGCTCACGCTTATGAGACCGAGGTGAGGCTCTACGATCGCCTGTTCAACGTGCCGAATCCGGGCAAGCGGACGGGCAACTACCTGGACGACATCAATCCGAATGCGAAGACGGTGGTGCGGGGGTTTCTCGAGCCTTCACTGAAGGAATGCCAGGTCGAGGAGAGGTTCCAGTTCGAGCGGCACGGGTACTTCGTGGCGGATCGGCGGGAGTCGAAACAAGCAAGACCCGCGTTCAATCGAACGGTAACGCTTCGCGACTCGTGGGCGAGCGGCAAAGGCTGAGAGGCGGTTTCGCCGCGCAGCGACCGCTCCTGGCGAAACGAAGCGGCTAGCGAGCAGCGTTCTCGCGCACTTCCGACGGTGTGAGGCCGTAGCGCCGCCTGAAGGTGCGGTTGAAGTAGGACAAGTCGCCGAAGCCGGCGTCGAATGCGATCGATGCGATGCTGCGACACGCATGCGCAGGGTTCGTCAACATCCGGTGCGCACCGGCGAGGCGACGGCCAAGGACGTACTGCGAGAACGACGTGCCTTCGCCCTCGAAGAGCTTTCGGATGTAGCTGTCGGAGATCCGCTGGCGCTTCGCGAGCGCGCCCGGCGAAAGATCGCCGGTCGCGAGGTGCGCTTCGATGTCGTCCTTGATGGCGCGGAGCCGGGCCGCCCGGATGCCGCGCTCCTCGGCGATTGCCGCTGCATCGCGCGTGGCGCCGAGCGTGACCGCGATCAGGTCGCAGAGGTGCGCCGCCACGAGCCTTCGCATCGGAGGGCTTGCGAGCGCCGGATCGTCAAACACCGCATCGACGTAATTTCCCAGCAACGCAAGCATGCCCGTGCCCCGCGGAATCCTGCGCAGGACGGCATCGTCGATGTCGGGCACTAAGGATCGGAGCGCGGAACGCGGCAGGCGGATCACCCGATGGTCCACGAGGTCCGGCCGGCTGATGGTACGCGCGACCGAATAGCTGAGCAGCATCGCGTCGCCGTCGCGCAGTGTAGTCTCCCCCCGCCGCCCCGTGACGAGGCTCAACCCGCTCGGGTTCAGGTGGAAGCTGAAATCGTCGTCGCCGTCGCCGCTGTCGCGGCGAGCGTGCTCGTGCCGCACGCCCTGCACCGTCCCGGACATGAGGCCGATCTCGGAGAACTTGCGCAGGGTGAAATCGATGCGGCAAGGCAAGTCGGGTATCGGCTTGAACGATACCCATGTGATGCCGCGGTCGTGCAGCGACTGCACATCGCTGCCATGCGCCCGCACCGGCACGGCGTCGGGAGCAGTCGTCCGTATCGCGCCTCGTCCATCGTGCCGTGCCCGCATAAGCATCTCCATCCAGCCGGCAATCGCCCGGAGTCCCGTCCCGTCCGTGCCGCACTCCCGCCGCGTCCAAGCCACAGGGTAGCGCCTTTCGCCATGCTAGGCACAAATGAGGAGGACGACATGACCCTTTCCCGACGCGCTTTCCTGCAATCGATCGCGGGCCTGGCTGCCGCCCCTGCGAGCACCTTGCGCACGGCCGCGACGCAAACGACATCGCGCCACGTCCGCATAGCCACCGGCCTCCTCGCGACCTGGCAGAGCACCGCATGGCTCGGAGCGAAGGCCGGTGTGTTCGAGCAACATGGCATCGAAATGAGCCTGCCGGCCATCGCGGTCGGCGGCCCGCAAGCGGCGGCTGCGGTCATCCGCGGCGAATGCGAGTTCGCGCACACTGGCGCGCTGCCGGTGGCCGAAGAGGTGCTCAAAGGTCGCGACATCGTGATCCTCGCCACCCCCACGTCCGAATTTCCCAATTCGTTCGTCATGGCGCGCAAGGAGATCACGCAGCTCGCGCAGCTGGACGGCAAGAAGGTCGGCGTTCTCACCGATACCGGCCAGACCAGCGTGGCGGCGCGAATCACGATCGAGAAGGCGGGTGCCACCGCCATCTACCTGCCCCTGATCAAGTTCGCCCGCATCCATGCCGCTCTCGCCGCTGGAGAAATCGACGCGGGCGCGCTGCCGATCGACATGCGCTTCGCCGGCGAGAGCCGTTATGGCTGGAACGCGTTTCCCATCCGCGAATTCGGGACACCGTCGATCTTCGCGACCACGCGCAGGCTGATCGCCTCCGATCGGGCGCTGGTGATGGACGTCATGCAAGGCTTCGTGGAGACCATCCACCTGTTCAAGACGCGCCCGGACATCGTCGTGCCGCTGCTCCAGCAGTACCTCCACATCGACGATCGGAAGGCCGCCGAGGAGCTCTACGCATTCCACGTCCCGGTGTTTCAAAAGGTTCCGCGGCCATCGTTTCCGGGCATGCAGACGCTGCGCGAGCTGCTCGCAAAGAAGTATCCCGCCGCGAGCGCGTTGAAGGAATCGGACATCGCTGACTCATCGTTCATCGACGAGCTCGACCGCAGCGGATTCATCGAGCGGCTGTACGCGCGCGGGGCCATGTAGGCCGCGTCACTTCCTATCGGACCGCACCGCGCGACCATGCGCTCCCTGGCCGCGAAGCCCCTCCACCATCTCCCGGAAATCCTCCGGCGCCTCCCGTTCGAACGACACTTGCTCACCGCTTCCCGGATGTGTGAACCCCAGCGTCCGAGCATGCAGCATCGCCCTCGGCGCCCCGATCTTCGGGCCTGAGTAATCGCGGATGTAAACGCGCTCGCCGACCAGCGGATGGCCCAGCTCGGACAAGTGAATCCGGATCTGGTGCTGGCGGCCGGTTTCGAGGCGGCATTCGACGAGGGTCGCGCCCTCGAGGCGCTCGATCGGCCTCACGTGGGTCACGGAATGCTTGGCATCGGTCGCAGGAGCGCCGTGAGCGCGGCGATAAACCCCGTGCGAGCCGCGCAACCCGTCGCCGCGATCCATGACGAGATCCGTCTCGATGTCCGTTTCGGGAACCACGCCGTGGGCGATGGCGTGATAGATGCGATCGATGTGGTGCGCGCGGAATTGCGCGGCGAGGATGCGCTTCGCATCCGCGGTGCGCGTGAACACCATGAGGCCGCTGGTGTCCTTGTCGAGGCGGTGGACGACGCCCAGGCCGACGTCTCCGCCACGGCCGCCCATGCGCCGCAGCAACGTGCGCGTGTACTCGGCGAGCGTCTCCTTGTTGCCCGGCTCGTCGGCAACGGCCAGCATCCCCGGCGGCTTGTCGACCACGACGACATCGCGGTCGAAGTAGACGATCGCGCTCTTCGCGAGCGGGCCCTTCTCGAGCTTCGGTCCCTGCTCATCGACGGCGATGACGGCGTCCGGCAAGACACGCCTCGCCGGATCCAGGCAGCGCACGCCATCGACGGTGACGCGTCCATCGCAGCAGAGCTTGCGCGCGCGCGACCACGAGACGCCGGTCCGCTCGCGCACGACCGCGGCGAGAGTCGGGGTTATCGTCCGCCCTTCACGAAGTCGAGCGCCGCCTGGAAAAGCTCCAGGTCCTTCTCGTATTCGGCGGCATCCGCGCGATCGATCTGGATCCACTCGCGCGTAGCCGGCATCCCGGCGGGTTGGAACGTGGTCACGTTCTCGCGCGAGAACTGGAGCTCGCGCGCCATCGCGACCGGCAGCCTGAGCCCCACGCCGTTGCCGCTGATGCAGGCGAACATGCGGTCGTTCACGAAGTAGCCGTCGAGCCCGCCGATCTTCTTCGAGACGACGCCCGGCAGCTTCATCAACACGGCGTCGACCTGGGACTTGCGGGTGGGCTTGGCGTTGTCGGCTTTCATGACCGGAATGATAGGGCAATTGGCGCGCGAACCGTCCGCCGCCCCGATCGCGGCGAGTTGCCGGCAAGAGTCGGTATCATCCCGTCGAATGAGGAACTTCAACGAAGCGATCGCCTATGCCCAGGCGCACGAAGTGCCCTGGCCCCGCGATCCGGCCGCCGATCCCGCGCACTGGGGCGTCCACCAGGCCGATCCGCCGCCGTTCAATCGCCTGCGCGGCCCCGTGCATGAGCGCGGCGGCGTCGCGGGCGTCATCGACATCCGCGGCGAGGAAGTCGCGGCGTGGGGCGATCCCCACCGTGCGGACCTCACGTTCAGTGTCGCGAAGACGTATCTCGCATTGCTCGCCGGCATCGCGCACGCGCGCGGCCTGCTGAGACCCGACGAGCGGCTGAGCGAGCGTCTTCCCGGCATCGGCTTCGATTCGCCGCACAACCGCGCGATCACCTGGGAGCACCTCCTCACGCAGACCAGCGAGTGGGAAGGCGTTTGCTTCGGGATCCCGGACCAGGTGGATCGCTACCGCCAGGTGGCGCACGATCCCAAGCCGGTGAGCGGAAAGAAGGGCGACAAACGCCCGCTCCACGAGCCCGGCACGTACTGGGAATACAACGACGTGCGCATCAACCAGCTCTCGCTCGCGCTGTTGCACCTCTTTCGTCGCCCGCTGCCGGAAATCTTCATGGAATCGGTGCTCACGCCGCTGGGCGGCTCGGCCAATTTCCGCTGGGAGGGTTACGACGACGCATGGGTGGAGATCGACGGGCGCCGCATGCAGTCGGTGCCGGGCGGCTCGCACTGGGGCGCGGGCGTCTCGATCAGCGCGCGCGACCAGGCGCGCATCGCGCAGATGCTGCTCGCAGGCGGCTCGCACGCGGGGCATCGAATCGTGCCGGCGGATTGGGTGCGGCGCATGCAGCAGCCCTGCGCGATCGCGCCGTTCTACGGCCGGCTCGCCTGGCTCAATCGCGACGGGCGGCTCTTCGCCGGCGCGACGCGATCGAGCTGGTTCATGATCGGCGCGGGCGGCAATTACGTGTGGATCGATGCCGAGAACGAGATGGTGTGCGTGGTGCGATGGCTCGATCCGGCGCACTCGGACGCGTTCGTGACGCGGGTGATGAAGGCGCTCGCCTGACTACCCGCGACCTGCTTCGGCTTACTCCACGCCCTCGACGATCCGGAAATCGCGGTCGACCGATCCCTCGCCGAGCACGCGCAGCGCTTCCTGGTACGCAGCGCCGTCGTGGCAGGCAGCCGCTTGCGCCACGCTGGGGAATTCGACCACCACGGTCCTCATGAGCAGGCCGCTCTCGTACGCGTGCGCCGCGGTGCTGCGCGCGAGGAACTTGCCGCCGGCCGCGTGGATCGCGGGCCCGGCGAGCTTCGCGTAGGCCGCGAGCTTCTCGGCATCGTGGACCGCGCGGTAGAAGGAAATCCAATACCCCTTCGCCATGGAATCACCTCGGTGAACGAATGGAGCGATTGTAATCGCGCCCGCGCCTATCGATGGGCGAAGAGCTCGTTCAATTCCTTCCCGCTCGCCGCCTGCGCGAATCCGTCGAAGCGCCCGTCGCTTGCGATCGTCCGGGCCGCGCGCATGAAACCCGCCCAGGCGCAGCGCGCGAGCGCGCCGCCGACGCTCACGCGCCGCACGCCCATCGCCTCCACGTCCTTCAATGTGAATTCGCTGGTCGAGCCGATGAGCAGGTTCACAGGCTTGGGCGCCACGGCGGCGACGAC
>Ga0134126_10000557_pt1 | contig 47502 bp, 46 predicted proteins | sample KB31752_FD_96881 | JGI IMG/M metagenome (GOLD analysis project Ga0134126, IMG submission 96881) | Terrestrial soil microbial communities with excess Nitrogen fertilizer from Kellogg Biological Station, Michigan, USA - KB3-175-2 | ecosystem: Environmental > Terrestrial > Soil > Unclassified ...
ACATTGCTGGGCGGTGGTCTAGATACGGGCACCAGCACACTTCTGCTTGGGCCGGCGGGATGCGGAAAATCCACCATCGGTATTCGCTACGCAGTTTCAGAGGTGGAGCGTGGGGGCAAGGCGGCACTCTTCACGTTCGATGAAACCATGGCCACGCTGGTCATCCGAGCAAATGGCCTGGGCATGAATATAACGAAGTACGTTGAGAGCGAGCGGCTGATCATTCGACAGGTAAACGCGGCCGAACTCTCGCCCGGCAAATTTGTGCATGAAATCCGCAGACTGGTAGAAGAGCAGGATTTGAAGCTGCTGATCATCGACAGCCTGAACGGATTTATGAGCGCCATGCCCGGCGAGAAGTTTCTCGCCATGCAACTGCATGAACTGCTCGCCTACCTGGGCCAGAAAGGCGTGGCCACGCTACTTACGGTTGCGCAGCACGGTTTTGTGGGAACAAATATCGATACGCCCCTGGATGTGAGCTACCTTGCCGACACTGTTCTGCTATTCCGCTATTTCGAAGCAGCGGGCGAAGTAAGACAAGCGCTCTCTGTCATCAAGAAACGGAGCGGAGAACACGAACGCACGATCCGAGAACTGGTGATGAAGAACGGAACCATTGCCGTAGGCTCCGTCCTGACAGAGTTCGAGGGCGTGCTGACCGGGGCTCCCACGTATGGCGGCGGACTTGAGCGCCTGCAAGGTTCCGCCTTGCTCATCAAGCAGGGTTGATCGAGATGACAACCCACTTGGATGAAATGCGCGTTTTGGTCGTTGCTCCGACCGGGCGGGATGGCGAGCTCATCGGCGATCTCCTGGAACAGCACAACATCTCCTGTATCGTGTTACGCAGCTCTATGAAGGCGCGCATCGAAATGGAGGGTGGAGCAGGGGTCGTCATCATGGCGGAAGAGGCTCTGCCCTTGTCTGAAATTGAATTGTGGGCGGCGGAGATTGCCGGCCAGCCCTCATGGTCAGACGTGTTCTTCCTCCTGCTTACGGTTCCCGGAGAACGCAGTCAAAAACGGATGCTCGCGCAACAGCCATTGGGCAACGTGGTGCTACTGGAGCGGCCGATTCGGCCTGAGACGCTCATCAGCACGGTGCACTCCGCGCTACGCAGCCGCCAACGCCAGTATCAGATGAGAGACAATCTGGTTGCGGTCAAGCTTGCGGAAGATGCTCTTCGCAAAACGGAAAAGCTGGCCGTCGCCGGACGACTGGCCCTCAGCATCTCGCACGAGATCAATAACCCACTTGCGGCAGTAACCAATCTGCTTTATCTGATCGGGCTGGCGACTTCGCTGGAACAGGCAAAAGGTCTGTCTGGCACCGCCGCCCATGAACTGGCGCGAGTGTCACAAATCGTCACCCAGACTCTCCGCTTCTACCGGGATCCCAGCAAGCCCACCCTCGTTAACATCAGTGAGATTGTGGACTCCGCGCTCGCCCTCTATCAGCCGCGGCTTGCCTCCGCTGACATCGCAATTGAACGTGATTTTCGCGACTGCTCCCCCATTGTCGCGATGCCCGGCGAACTTCGCCAGGTGACATTAAACCTGATTGGGAATGCGTTCGACGCGATCGGGCACGGCGGCCGGCTGAAGATCCGCGCCGCCAATGCCCGCCAGCACAGCAATGGGTCGCTGCGGGGGATCCGCTTGACGATCGCTGATACCGGAAGTGGGATTCATCCTGAAGTCCGCAGTTCTCTTTTCGAGCCGTTTGTCAGCACCAAAGGCGATACCGGCACCGGCCTGGGACTCTGGCTAAGTTCGCAGATCATCCGCAAGCACGGTGGAACAATCCAGGTGAAGAGCCGTGCAGTCCAGCCCTACTCAGGGACGGTGTTTTCGCTGTTCCTTCCGTTAGAACTTCAATCCGCAGACCATAGAGCGGCACATTACGGAGGCATTGTCGATGAAGGTGCTGACAGTGCGCATTCTTGAGCAACAACACTCTAATAGGTGGTGACGGTTGACCGAATCCGGATTCCGGAGTGCGGCACAAGGTGACGAGGCTGTGCAGAATTGAACACTCTTCACACCTCGCCTCATTACACAATTCCTAGAGCTATATTTATTCGCCGGGTGGGTGGCACATGTCCAAATCGAGACCGAGAATTCTCATCGTAGATGACAAAACGGGCATTCGAACCGCGATGTCTGACGTGTTTCAGGAAATTGGCTATGATGTGAGCACTGCCGCGAACGGTTACTGCGCACTGCGCGAGATCCGCCAAGCGATTCCCACAATACTTCTTTCCGATCTGCACATGCCGGGCTTGTCTGGATTCGAACTGCTCTCGGTGGTTCGGCGTCGTTTCCCAGCGATTCTGGTAATCGCCATGAGTGGCGCATTCGTCGATGACCAGGTACCTTCCGACGTTCCCGCTGACGGCTTTTTCCTAAAGGGCAGCAGTACGGATGCGCTTCTGAAGATACTCACGACGGCGATCCAAACAAAGCGACGAAATCTCGGAGCCTCCAGCGCTTCTCCGCCCGGCCCGATTCAGCGGATCGAAAGCGCATCGTCGAGCGATGGACGATTTACGATCGCGTGCCCTGACTGTCGCCGAACCGCTACACAGGCGCTTCAGGGCGTTGGAATCCTTCAATGTGTCCATTGCGGCAATTGGATTAACTACGCCATCGTTGCGGCATGGGACGAAAGTCATTCACCTCAGCATGGGACCGGTGGGCGAACTATGCGCAAAACTCGCTCACGCTCGGTGGTTAGATCACAATGCGCATCATGACCCGAAAACAGTCGCGATTGGTTAGCCGCGTAGGACTAGCAATCCTCATCTTCCTGGTGTCCAGCGGGGCTTCGTTTGCATACTCCGTGCTGACACACGAAGAAATTGTCGATTTGGCGTGGAGTTCCGAAATCCGCCCTCTCCTCTTGCGCCGGTTTCCGAATCTGACTGAACAGCAAATCACGGACGCGCACGCGTACGCGTATGGCGGATCGGTGATCCAGGATCTTGGGTACTACCCATTCGGAAGCAGAGAATTCAGCGATCTGCTTCACTATGTTCGTACAGGAGACTTTGTCGTCGAGTTAATTCGGCAGAGTCAGGACGCGAACGAATACGCCTTTGCACTGGGTGCATTGTCGCATTATGTGGCTGACATTGATGGTCATCCGGCGGTGAATGCCGCCGTGGCACTGCGCTACCCCAAACTGCGAGCCAAATTCGGCAACTCCGTTCGTTATGCGCAGGGTAGGACAGCGCATCTCAAAACCGAGTTCGGCTTCGATACGTTGCAGGTAGCGAAGAACCGGTACGCGTCGGACCAATACCACGCTTTCATCGGGTTCCAAGTTGCGCAGCCGTTGCTGGAGCGGACGTTCTCAACCATTTACGGACTACAGCTGAAACAAGTGCTTTCGCATGAAGACCTGGCTGTGGGTTCGTATCGATTCTCCGTTAGCCGAATTATTCCGGAAATGACGGAGGTCGCGTTGCGCACGCACAAGACGGAGTTGATGCGTGAGACGCCAAACTTTGCGAAGAAGAAGTTTCTGTATCGGTTATCCCGGTCGGACTACGAGCGGAATTGGGGAAAGACCTATACCAAAGCTGACTTCGGCACCCGGTTACTCTCAGTAATGCTGCGCTTCGTACCCAAAATCGGGCCATTCAAGGGGATGGGGTTCGACAATCCCACTGCCAAGACGGAGGACCTGTATATCAAGAGCATTAATGCGACCGTGGACCGCTATCACATCCTGCTCGAAGAAGTACGTGCCGGCACCCTAACACTGCCCAATTGTGATCTCGATGACGGCAACGCCACCTCCGCAACAGAATACGTGCTCGCCGATGAGGCATATGCAGCCCTGCTCGCCCAGTTGGCTGCCCAGAAGTTCGACGGCACCACGCCTCAACTTCGCGATAACGTCGTTGCATTTTACTCCCATGTCTCACTTGGAACGGCGAAGGATCCGGAACACAGGAAATCAGTTTTGGCCAACCTGGAGCAGTTAAAGCAGATGTCACTTGTACCGACCAGCGACAATCCTGTCGTCCCTCTTGCAAATTGAGTTCCTCCGGCGAACGAGAAGGTGCGGCACCCGCCAAAGTCACCCTCCCTAAGATTCATCGATCTCAGGTTCCGCAACGGAGCTGCGGGTGAATCCAGAGTGAGAGCGCTAAAGGGTTCCTCATTCAGGTGTCCAGGTACCAGTCCCGAGAACATCGCAGGAACTGTACAGTTTTGCTCAGAAACTCACGCGGCACGTGTGCAACCTTGGAGAAAGGCGCGTCATGCGTCGCCTTTCAGTCCTCGCAGCCCGAACCCCACAACATGTGCAGGCAATCGAAGGATGAATGGCAAGAGGTACCTTATGCGAACCATTCGTGCTTTGGTGGCTTTTCTGATGTTCACCATACCGGCCCTTGTATTTGGGCAGATTGGTATTAGCGTCAGGGTCGGCCCACCCGCACTGCCCATCTACGAACAGCCAATGTGTCCCGGCGAGGGCTTCCTGTGGACCCCGGGATACTGGGCCTACAACGAGGAAGTCTCCGACTACTACTGGGTTCCAGGTACCTGGGTTCAGGCGCCGGAAGTCGGCTTCTTGTGGACCCCTGGTTACTGGGGTTGGCGCGAAAACGCGTATTTCTTCAATGAAGGTTATTGGGGACGAACGGTCGGTTTCTATGGCGGCATAAGCTACGGCTTCGGGTACTATGGCGATGGTTATCGAGGCGGACGGTGGGACCACGATCGCTTCTTCTACAACCGTTCTGAAAACCGTCTGGATGAGACGAGATTTCGCAATGTGTACGAAGAGCGGATTGAGCATCGCGACGAAAATCGCGTGTCCTACAACGGTGGGAGAGACGGCATTGGGCTGCGTCCGACACCAGAACAAGAGGCCGCCGGGAGAGAAAGGCACGTCGCGCCCCTGGCAGCGCAAGCCGAGCACGTGCGGACCGCGCGAGCGAACCCTGAGTTGCGCGCATCCATGAATCATGGCAACCCCAGGATCGGCGCCACCGAACGGCCAGGAGAGTTCGGCGACCACTCAGCCGCCGCCCGAAAAGCAGCAGAGGAGCCCGGAGCCAAAACCGGTGGGGAAGCAAACACCGGTCCCCGGGTCATGCATCCCAACGATATGCCTCCCGTCGCTCGCCCCGCCCCGGTCAATTCTGGTAACGAGAGGGCTGACAAGCGTTACGAACAGCAGCAGGACAAGTTGATCGCCAAGCAAAGCCAGGATCGACAGAAGCTCCAGCAACGGCAGCAGGCTGAACATCAGCGGCAGCCGAATGCCCCACCGACGCTGGAGCAGACGCATCAGCAACAGACGCAGCAGATGTCGCAGAAGCATGCAGCCCAGCAACAGAAACTTCAATCGCGTCAGCCTCAGGGAAAGCCGGAAAAACGGCAGAACCACCCCAATGAAAAGCCCTGACCTCCGGTGGGACACCTTTCTGGCCGGGCACAGTGTGCCCGGCCATCTTATTGGTCCCGTGGGGTGTAAGTCGCTGTTCGAGCGTCCCCGGTCTCACAATTAGCAGGAGGTGTATAAAACGATACAGACTATGCTTGAAAGCCGTGGAATCATCACACTTGGATTGCTGTGCGCAGCGGCCGATCACAATCGGCTGGCAGATCAGGCGGGCACGCCAGAAGACGGAGGCCAAATCGATGAATTCCGAGATCTTAGCTAAGTTCAGCCCTGCGGCCTTCCTGGCAAGCGCCGGTCTCGGCCAACGAGTCATCGAGTTAGAGCCTGAAGAGCACTTTTTCACGCAGGGCGACGCGGCGGACGCAGTGTTTTATCTGCAGAAGGGCCGGGCCAGAGTCACGGTAGTATCGAAGGCGGGCAAGGAAGCCACCATTACCCTGCTCTCTGCGCAGGACTTCGTTGGCGAAGAAGCACTCGCCGCGGTCGCGGGGCTGCGCCTGGCCACTGCCAGGGCCGTGACAGCCTGCACCGCCGTCAAAATTATGCGGGACGAAATGGTCCACGCCATGCGCGAGGAACATGCATTTTCAGACCTGTTCCTGTCCTTCTTGCTGGCTCGCAGCATGCGCATGCAGGCCGATCTGGTGGATCAGCTCTTCAATTCGAGTGAAAAGCGACTGGCACGCATCCTGCTGCTGATGGCCGAGTTTGGTAAGCCAGGTGAACCCGAGACTTTGATCCCGCCGATCACGCAGGAGACACTGGCGGAGATGATCGGGACCACGCGGTCGCGCGTGAGCTTCTTTATGAATAGATTCCGCACGCTCGGCTTCATCGATTACAACGGCCGCATTCGCGTGCATAAGTCGCTATTGAACGTGATCCTGCACGATCAACTACCGGACGACAACGCTCTCAAGCCCGACTTACCTGATCGTCCTCGGTCTCGGCGTAGTTCAATGAAAACAAGCGAGAACACGTAGACGTCGGCTCGCTGCCGCTCGGCAGGACCAGCCTCGATGCTTAAATGGCTCACAGAGGAAAAGAATGCGGCGATTACTACACTTCAAGAGTGACAGAACATTCAAGCAGCCGGTCGTTTGGCTGACGACATCGTTCATGGTGGCCTTTCACATCGGCGCAATCGCCGCGGTGTTCTTCTTTAGTTGGAAGGCATTCCTGCTCTCCATCATGCTGTGGTGGATTGCCGGCGGCCTCGGCATCGGGATGGGATACCATCGTTTGCTCACGCACAGAGGCTATAAGACACCCAAATGGATCGAGTATTTTCTGACGGTGTGCGGTACTCTGGCGCTCGAGGGCGGTCCGATATTCTGGGTTGCCATCCACCGGCTCCACCATCAGAACACCGATAGGGAAGGTGACCCGCATTCTCCGCGGGATGGCAGTTTCTGGGCGCATATGGGATGGATTCTCACGGGCCAGACCAACCATAACGACGCGAAAGAACTGCTGCCATTCGTCCCGGATCTTCGCAAAGACAGGTTTCACGTGTGGATCAGCCGCTGGCACTGGGTGCCGATCACGGCGCTTGGGATGATGTTATTTGCTTTTGGCGGATGGCCGTTTCTGCTCTGGGGCATCTTCTTCCGCACGGTCCTGGGGCTTCATTCCACGTGGCTGGTCAATTCCGCCACCCACATGTGGGGAAGACAGCGCTTTGCGACGCATGACGATTCGAGGAACAGCTTCTGGGTGGCTTTGCTGACCTTTGGAGAAGGTTGGCATAACAATCACCACGCGCATCCTCAATCGGCGCGTCACGGGCTCGCATGGTACGAGATCGATCCGAACTGGTATGGAATCCTGGTACTCCGTATTCTCGGCCTTGCTCGCGATGTGAAGACTTTCGGAGCGGAGATGAGAAAGCGTGCGAAGGCGAGACAGGCCATCGCGTGAAGACCTGGGTCTCAAAAAGAGCCCCCACCATCCTGTGCGATGTGCGTATGACGTCGAGGGTCATGAACCGCGAATAACCGGCACGCGGACTCGATCAGGCGTATGCTCGAAGGAGTAGTTGGTTTTTGCTTCTCGCCTTCGGCATTCCAGGCTTAGCTTCAGACGAGCACCGTTCAAGCCCCTAACCGAACGATCGGAGTTGCTATGAGCCTCATAAAGAAGAGCGATGTCAAGAACCATCTTTCTGCTCGTCATCACAATCGCATCCACCTCGCGCCTGCGAGCCAGCCTGATGCGACAGGATTCTCCGGAACGAATCAAGAATCAGCCGAGACCAGCGGATCGGTCCTCACTCAGGGCTTTACCGGCGACCATACTACCGTCGTCAAAACCGGAGCGTTGCTGGATGCCTCTAGCCATAGCTCTAAAGCTCAGGCGCCCGGTACCAGAGCAGCAAAAGTGTGAAACTGCATTCGGTCTTCCTGCGCGATGACTGCACACTGCCAAGCTGTGTGAACCCCCTCAGGAACGACGTCGGGGAACATTGGACCTATGTACAGGACATTTCATCACCCGTTTTCGACATCATGATCCGGCAGGCAGGCTGGCACTATATCTGGATGCTGGGTTGCTGTTCGCGGAGAGGTTGTGCACGCACCCAGGAAGCAGCAACTGAAAATGCTCTGGGACGGGCACTCAAGGCGATTGCAGGCCATTCGAATGCAGCGGAATTAGATTCGGTTCAGATCACAAGTTTTGCATGGTTCCACATCGCCAATGTGACCGTACAACGTCGCCGAATACAGGAACACTCGTCACTGGACACTCAAGGCGAAGATCTGCGGCAGGCGTCGTCCAGCCCGAACAGCAATGGATGATCCGCAGTAGTTGAGTTGCCGATCACGATCGGCGTACCCGGTCTGCAGGCGTCCACTTCTGGCTCATCTTCGGACGTCGACTCTCCGACTGAAAGCAGGACGGCCTCATGATCTCATCGTCTCGGATGAATGTTTCCGGTGAATCCGCCGGGCACCCTTCGGGTTCAACAATCTCGTCTGCGCAGGCGCAAGAGAGCGGCTTCCCGTTGCCCACGCGCATTGCGGTCGTTGGTAACTACCTGCCGCGCGAGTGTGGAATCGCCACATTCACCACTGACCTGTGCACCGCGCTCGCTACCGAATACGGAGAGGAGCGCTTATTTGCCATTCCCGTCAATGATCCGGATTCAAGCTATGACTATCCTGAGCGGGTGCGCCTTGAGTTGACGCAGGAAGATCTCGTCTCATACGAACGGGCAGCCGATTTCCTCAATTTCAATGGGAATGACCTTGTGTGTCTTCAACATGAATACGGCATCTATGGCGGCACCGCGGGGCGGTACGTCCTCGCCTTGATGCGGCGACTGAGAATGCCGATCGTAACGACCCTGCACACCGTTCTTCGCGAACCGGATGCCAACCAGCGCATCGTGCTGGAAGAAATCGCAGAATTATCCGACCGCCTTGTGGTCATGAGCGAACTGGCTGCCCAACTTCTGCGGGAAGTGTATCTGGTCCCCAGCGGCAAGATCGATTTGATTCCCCACGGCGTAATGGATCTTCCGTTCATTGATCCCAACTACTTCAAAGACCGGTTCGGGACCGAAGGCAAATCCGTTCTTCTGACGTTTGGTCTGCTGTCTCCGAACAAAGGCATCGAAAACGTCATTCGCGCGCTGCCCGCGATTCTTGCCAAGCACCCCGACGTGGTGTACATCGTGTCCGGTGTAACGCATCCTCATATTCGCCGCCAGGAAGGCGAGACATACCGCGAAGGGTTGCGGACTTTGGCGGAAAAGCTTGGCGTGTCCACGCACCTGGTTCTGAACAACCGATTCGTTAGTGCGGAAGAACTTGTGGAGCATGTCGGGGCAGCCGATGTTTACATCACTCCCTACCGGCAGGAAGCACAAATTGTGTCCGGCACCCTGGCCATTGCTCTCGGAGCCGGCAAGGCAATCATCTCCACGCCTTACTGGCACGCAAAGGAGTTACTGGCGGACAGAAGAGGCATCCTCGTGCCGTTTGACAGCCCGGGGGCCATGTCTGAGGCCGTTCTTAGATTGCTCGATAACGACGCGGAGCGCCATGCGATGCGGAAGAGAGCCTATCTCCACTCGCGCGGAACTACCTGGCCGAAGACCGCACGGGCTTATATGGAGAGTTTCCAGCGTGCACGCTTCGAGCGCTCATTGCAGCCGCGAGCCGCACAACCATTCGCCGATGCGATGGTCGTAACAGACATGCTTAAGGATCTCCCCACCCTGAATACGAGCCACCTTGTCGCCATGACCGACGACACGGGCATATTGCAGCACGCCATCTTTTCTCTGCCTAGTACACGCGAAGGTTACACAACCGACGATAACGCACGTGGGTTGATTGTTTCTACGTTTCTGAGAGAGCACCATCGGCGCATGGAGAATTCTGAGCCTCCCGATCTCTCTCGTCGCTATCTCGCATTCCTTTGGCTGGCTTTTGATGAGGGTAAGAAGCGATTCAGGAATTTTCTCAGCTATGGTCGTACCTGGCTGGAAGAAATCGGCTCGGAAGACAGCCACGGGCGCGCGTTGTGGGCGCTTGGCACCGTGCTTGGCCACTCGCGAGACGCAGGATTGCGCGGAGCGGCCGGCCGGCTGTTTGAGTGCGCAGTGCCTGCGGCTCTGCGGTTCACCAGTCCCCGAGCATGGGCATTCACCATCCTTGGTATGCAGGCCTACCTCGACTCGTTCCCGGGCGATAGAGCCATTCAGCGCGATCGTAACGTTCTGGCGGACCGTTTGCTGGACATATACAGGCGCAGCAAGTCGCAATCCTGGCACTGGTTTGAAAAGAGCCTTTCCTACTCGAATGCCAGATTGTCGCAGGCGCTTGTTATGGCGGGATCTCGAAGCGGCAACGAACCAATGCTCGCTGCCGGAATGGAGTCACTGCGATGGCTCGTAGCGGCGCAGAGTCGCGGTGATCAGGACATCTTTGTCCCCATCGGCTCAAACGGATTCTTCGTAGAAGGCCAAGGGAAAGCTCGCTTCGATCAACAGCCAATCGAAGCCTGTGCAACGATCTCTGCCTGTCTTGAGGCGTACCGCCTGAGCCACCAGGAGCACTGGTTTGCAGAAGCACAGAAGGCCTTCCGATGGTTCCTGGGCAAGAACGATTTGCAGGTTCCTCTCTACGATGCGACAACGGGCGGATGCAAGGACGGACTTCACCCCGATCGAGTGAACGAAAACCAGGGAGCGGAATCAACGCTTTCGTTCCTGATGGCCCTGCTCGAAATGCAGACAGCCAGGGAACCAATCGAAAACAAACTGGAGCAGGAAGTGAGCGTTACATTTTGACATCGAGTCCCCCTATCGCGGTATTGCCGCAAGCCACCGTGATTCGACCAAAGAGGCCGGGCGCATGCACAGATGTTGCCCTGTTCACCCGGTATGCAGGTAACCCGATCCTTAGCCGGGACGACTGGCCTTATCAGATCAATAGCGTATTCAACGCCGCGGCAGTACAGCTGCCCGATGGCGATACGTTGCTTCTTTGCAGGGTCGAAGACCGGACCGGTCTTTCGCATCTGTGTGCCGCGCGGTCGGCCAATGGCATCGACGCGTGGCGCATCGATCCCCAGCCGACACTCCTGGCGAGTCCCCGCGACTTTCCTGAAGAAATTTGGGGCATCGAAGATCCGCGCATCACCTACGTTCCGGAACTCGAACAATATGCGATTGCCTACACATCCTTTGCACGAGGTGGCCCCGGTGTTTCTCTGGCGCTCACCAGAGATTTCCGGAGTTTCGAGCGACTTGGCGTGATCATGCCGCCTGAGGATAAGGACGCGGCTCTGCTTCCGCGCAGGATCAATGGTTACTGGGCCATGATCCATCGTCCAGTGACCACGCTGGGCGCCCACATGTGGATTTCTTATTCTCCTGACCTGCGCCATTGGGGAAACCACAAAATCATTCTCGAAGCGCGCCGCGGAGGGTGGTGGGATGCCAATAAGATTGGGCTATGCTCGCCGCCGATTGAAACGTCCAAGGGTTGGCTCACCATCTATCACGGAGTTCGCCAAACTGCATCCGGCTGCCTGTACCGCATGGGACTGGCGCTCTTTGATCTGGAAAACCCGGGGGTGTGTTTGCAACGGGGCGACTCCTGGATATTCGGCCCGGAAGCTCCCTATGAACGCAGCGGAGATGTCCACGACGTGGTCTTCCCTTGTGGGCAGACCATCGGTGCTGACGGGGATACGGTTCACCTCTATTACGGGGCTGCGGATTCCTGCGTGGCCCTGGCAACGGGCAGCATTCGGTGTCTGCTCGAGTGGCTGGAAGCACACACGGGGGCAGATGAATCGAGATTTGTGTAGCCCTGCGTGTGGAGAAGGAAACTATGGATACTGCGAACTGGAATTGGCCGAACTGGCTGCCGCACGTGCTCTGCATACGGCACGTGTGTCCCCGTTGCACTTCCATTCAGTTCAAGGCGGCCGAGGCTCATCCGTTCGATGGACTGCTCGCCATGTTCGCTCTCCGCGCAGTTCGTTGCACTTTTTGCTGGCGTCGATACTACTGGTTTGGGTTCCAAACTGCTAGCCGAGGGTAGGTCTAATGGAGGGGAGCAGAACGAACGGACCCTTTTGAAATGCGGAATTTTCAACCGACGTTGACAAATGGGCAGTGAGACGACTCCAGTGGGCGCGCAACATCATCACCGAATACAGCTTTGCTCTCGTTCGACGTACGATATCTTGTACAGAGCGGGATCCCGGATGCGGGGCGTCCGGCGCTCCGGAATGCTTATCAGCAGACCTAATCACATACTAAACAGCGGCAGGACAAGTATCCGGAAACCGGATTCAGTTCAAAAAATTGGCCCCCCGTGTCACTGGCCGACCCCGCGTGGGCAGAGGTTTACAGAGCAGAGGTCGCGGGTTCGATAAGCGTCCAATAAGGTTTACGATGGGTATCTCAGGGCGCCAACAGTAGCGATCCCTTCCCCCTGATTTCGATTAGTTGCCGAGTTTCTTTTTCGCTGTCACGGCAGAGGTCGCGGGTTAGTTTTGTTGCGTCTGGGTTCAGCCCAAGGGACTGTGCCCATTTTTGTGCCCACCGCACCTCAAAATCGGTGATAATTTGGGGTGTACGGATAGCAAGGATCAGAGAGGAGGGAAGAGGTAAACCGAACAAACGATAGGCGCTTATAGTAAGCGGTAGCAGCAGGGGCGAGGATGACGTGCATGGCTGTTAACCGAAGGGTTGTAGGTTCGAGTCCTACCTGAGGAGCCAATTATTTTCTTAGATTTACGACTCCGCACCATCCCCCGATGACCCTCCCATTTTGCCGATTGTGGGGATTTTTGTGGGTACTCCCCTTCAAAGCCGTGCGCAGTCCTGGGTGACTCTGAGCAATTCTCTTCTCGTTTAGACTCCACTTCGCGCCGGCTCGTATAACCCTGCGCCCGTTGTGGGTACCCCACACTTTCGGCACCGTTCCCCGTTCGAGAAGCTTCCGTCTGGTCAGCGGCGCAGTTCGTCTGTTTCTTGACGATCGATTCGAGAGCGGTACGCTTCGCCTCCATCCGAATATGGCTGTAGTGCCGGAGCATGCGCTTTGAGACATGGCCGGCAATGTCCATGATCGTCTGATCGCCTGCACCGCTTTCCGCCAGATCGGTAATGAGGGTGTGCCGGTTGTCGTGCCACCGCCCGGTCACTTTGGCGTTCTTGCGGACATTTCTCCAGGCCGTCTTAAAAGTCGTAATTGGTCGGGTCGGATCGCTGGGGCGGGGCCGTCCAAACGGGAAGACATACCACTCAGGGCGAGTCTCGCCAAACTTCTCTCGGTACCAGACGGCGTATTCCCGTAAGACCGGCAGCAGCGAAGAATTCAGCGGAATGGTGCGTCCTTCACCTGCCTCTGTTTTGCTCTGCCCCACAACCAGATAACCTTGCTGGAGGGCCACCTTGGCAGCTCTCTCGGTCTCAGGTTGCTAGGGAAGGCTAATGCCTTCCAGTTCTTCAGCTACTTGTTCAATTTGGAGGAATGGTCAGGTCGAGATCAGCTCCGCGCAGATACGGGTGTTGACCGCCAGATCGTCAAAAGCCCGGTTGCGTGGCATAGCGATCATGTGCAGATCGGCAAGCGGCACGTCCAGATGTTCTCGCTCAAGACGACCCCGGAGGCGTCGCGGCCCTGCCTGTTCTCCGGCCTGCTCACGTTGGATTGCGACAGTGTTGTTTGCTCGACATGGCGGGTGAAGTCAACGTCCGCGGCTCGCAGCGAGATCGACGCCCAGGAGAAGTTCATCTCTTTCTTCAAAGTCGGGGTGTTGAGCCTCCTGAATCGCTGTCCAGACAGCGTTACGAGAGTTATGAAACTCAACGGTGACCCAGCGACCCGGCTTTAGAATGCGATAAACCTTATCCAGGCCGAGCGCCATCATATCCGTGTAGACACCGAGATCCTTCTTCTGTGCTCCGCTGACTACTGTATCTTGGCTCGCATTCGTGAACACCCGGAGCCAAGCTTCCCATAAGAAGTTCAGTTCTGAATACGGAAGGTTGTCGCCAAAAGGAGGATCGATGAACACGTAATCTATAGAATTATCTGGCAAATCAACACCTGCCAAAGAGCTTGTACTCACCATTGCAGGGGTGTTGCTTTGAGGAATCGCGGCGTTGAAGCGTTTGAGCTTTCCAGACAAGACATAAATCGGGCTCGGTTCGCTAACCGTGGACCCAATGTATAGCGTTCCACTAAGGGCCCGGTTGACTTGCGAGTAAGCGTTTTTCAGAAAGCGGTTTCGTCGTGTAAAGCTGACGAGGACGCTTTGGAGCGTAAAACGCCACAGGCGCTTACGTACGTTTGATCTGTGCACTCCATGACGCGCTTGAGCGCTTCATAGTAGTAACGGTCTAGCTGGGTGAGATCGAGAGATTCAGCTCGCTTCTCGATCAGGGCGTCGTAGTCCTCTGTCTTCTTCAGATCTAGGTAGATCTGGCCATTCTCCGGGTTATGCGAGATAAATTGACCATTGACTGTGCTCTTAATCTGCCCGACAACGTTCTCCACGTGCGTTAGTAGATCTGCTGCACCATCTCCTCCCATGGCGGCGACCTCCGCTTGATAGAGGCAAAGCGTGTCGCGCAACTCAGCAGCGGTGGGACCGACCGAAACATGGATGTCTCCAGTCGTGAGACGGTCGACTGAAAGAGCCTGAATGATCCGCTTCGCCATGGGTTTGAAGGGCTTAATCGGAAAGGCGGCTTCGATACGAGATTCAAGAAGTTGACTACAGTCAATGACAGCGCGGATATCGGGGACAGCCCGAAATGAAGGGTTTTCTCGCAACGTAGTCCAATAATTGTCATAAGCGATCAGCCCAGGTTCGTTTTCTGGCACCTGATCATTAAGCTTCTTGCGCATCGCGATTGAAAGACTTTTCAATACCTCTCGCTTCTCAATCGCAGTAATTTTGTCGAAGGTGTCGATATAGTCAGGATGTACCGGAAAGAGTCGAACAAACTCGTCCAGGCGCTCGTTCATGTTGCCGTAAAAGCGAGTGAATGGCGTCAGATATTCTCTGATCTGAGCTTCTTGCGCCGGCGTCTTTCTCAGCAACCGCTCGGCGACGACATATTTCACGTCACTCCTTGCAATAAGAACTTGCTCGAAGCGATCCTTTACGCGTCGCAGGCTATCGGCTACAAAGGAGAACCGCAAGCTGTCGAAGATGGCCTCCTGAAGCCCAGCTATGAAACGGAATCGCAAATCTTTGCAGACCTCACCTACTTCACGCAAAAAGTTCAAATCGAGAATCAGTTCTTGGTCTTTGCGGCTCCGCAAGTAATCGAGCAGTTCGTCGACGACGACGAGCAAACCTTGGTCCGGAAACTTTTGTTCAAACAGACCCATCATGTCTTCGAAGGCGCGTTTGTTATTTGAAATGCTTGAGGCGGAGGGAAAAGTGAAGCTGACCCCCAACTTGGAGAGGTGCTCTTCAAGTTCCGCAGTAATGATGTCTCTGAGCGACATCGTCACCGCTCCGATCTCGGTACGGATAACCTTGAATTTGCCGGCGATCCGTTCAGCAGCTTTAGCAACTGGGGCGCACCGTATCAAGGGTAGGGTTGCAGAATCTTCAGCTATCGCCGAGAGAACGGACATTAGGTGAGACTTACCTGTGCCGTAATTGCCGACTACCATCAGCCCCTTATTGTCTGATGGCGAATCAAACTGGAGATCGGGGATAACGAGGGACGTAAGCTTTTCGGCCATCTCATCCGAGATGACATAGGTGGCCACGAGTTGTTTCGCTGTGTCTAACTGATCCGCATTGCGGAGCTGCACAACGGACTCAATGGGTTCGAACTGAATCAGATCGCCGTATTTCATCATTCAACCTTTACTGGCCAACGTGAATCTGGTTTAAAGAGACAATCAAGAGATCATCTGATGGATATCGTCGGAACTCCGGGTGACCCGGCTCGGCATATGTCAGATGTCCGCCTTCGGCCTTACCAAACCAACTCGCAACGACAGCCTCATTCCTTGAAAGGCGTTGCAGCAGGCGAAGAGGATCTTGTTTCAACGTCGGATTGAAAAGGACCTCTGTATTGTCCAGGAATGTCACGTTCCCTGGGAGCTCCGCCATCATTTCTTCAAGCAATCTTGGCAATTGGAGAACACGTTGCCTTTCGCCAAAGTCCAGGAGGCGCCTAGAGAGATCCAGGCCCAAATTAAGCACAGGGGCTTGGTTATCATCCGCCAAGGTGCGAATGGCAAGGCTTCGACCGGTCCAGCCAACCAAGAGCACTAGTCGGTTGTAGTTGTCGGCAATGCCCGACAGTCTTTCTCGGATTTGGTCTACTGCATCCCGTGTCTGCATGCTTTAGTTATCCCGCTCGCTTGCTGCACCACTTCTCACCCATTCATCAATCTCATCTTTCCTGAACTTCCAAAGCCGTCCCGCCTTGTGAGCCGGCATGTTTCGGCGCAAAATCCATTTGTAGACAGTATCCCGCTTGATCCCGAGATAGTCGGACAGTTCTTGAACCGACAACCATCGATCCTGGACCGCTAAGACTGGAGGATTATTCATTTGCTTGTCCAATTCATCAGCATACAGCAGGCATGGGACGGATTGGTCACGAGATTTCCCAGTCTGTGGAAAGGCGGTGCCTTCAGGGTGCCGATCGAGTAAAGCTGGCCAGACCAAATCTTCACTTTCGTTACGTCTAGCGAAGCAGCTTCAGATATTGATCCTTGGTGAGCATGAGGTTCACCGCCCCTAAACCGCGTCGAATCCCGTGTTCGAAGGCTTGGCGATCCTCCAGAACCATCCGGGTTGGGGTGCGGGCGATCAGAGCATCGATCTTGTCAGAATCAGCGAACGTAATTTCTCGAAACTGCTTAGATGGATCTGCCGGGTCGCGAAAAGTTACGCGCCATCCCATGCATCGCTCGAAACGCATGTAGACCCTCCGAGTGTTCTTCTGTACTTCGCATCGCGCGCAAGCCCTTTCTTTTCCGGGATAAGGAGGAGGCAGGGAGACCCGGTAGAAGCAACAGGTCTTCCCAGCCAACCTCATTCTCCCCGTCGATCCTCGTTCGCCGCCCATGCCTCACTGTAGTCGAACAAATAGCGAAAGCAATCCACAGCCGGCGAAAAGCGATTAACGGAGATCGCTCATTCCAGTCAAATCCCGATCTTATTGTCATCTGCAGCCAAATCATTGAGTGCCGCTAGGCGCTCTTGTTCGGCACCCGCGGCAGTGGGTCCCCAGCAATACCGTGCCTCGTAAGCCCGGTCAAGAAATCAGTGAATGGCACGATATCCGTGCCCGCGCTGGCGCGTTCCAAAGCGGTCATATAGCGGCTTCGGTCCCCGACAGGTATGACGATCCAGGGATATCCGCCAGCGGCCATCATCACATTCATAAGGAACCGTCCGATGCGTCCGTTTCCGTCCATATACGGGTGAATGTAGACGAAGAAGAAATGGCCCAGCACGACGCGAACCGCGGGGTTGACTTCTTCGCGCAGCAGGTCAAAAAGGGTCGGCATCGCGTCACGAACGGCCTCTGGATTCAGAGGCACGTGCATCGACTTGCGGATGTAGACCTGCCCGTTGCGATAGCCGGCGAGATCGGAGGGCTTCAGCAGCCCCGTGGTGACGCTCGGCGCAAACAACTCCCGATACCACGCCCCATGATCGTCATCTGCGACTTGGCCGGCATTCTCACCCCGCAAGACCTTTTCTACCGCTCTCTGTACTGATTGGAACGCCAGCCAGTATCCGCGTGCCGCCATTGCGTTCCGCTGTTCACGGTCGCTTTCATTTCCTTCGGGGTTCCATGAACCTGTGCGTACCCGTTCGATGAGCTCGGGAGTGACTTGATAGCCCTCGATCGAAAGGGAGTGGTAGGCGTCCGTCACATAGACATCGTTCACCTTTTTCAAATACGCCTTCACGTCTTGAGGGAGACCGGGAGCTTCGGGAAAACGATCGATCACGGGCTGACGCATCGCCTGCCAAAGCAGCCGAATCCGGTTCACATAAGGCGAGGTTTCGCGACCGTGCGGGGCCAATAGGGGCCGGTCGGCGAACGGGTCAGTCTCTCTGACCGCATATCCCGCAGCGGACATGGTTTTCACAATGTCGGCGGCGATCCGGTCGCGCCCGACGTTGCGAAATGCCCCGGCCAGTCGTCCCGCGATGACGGTGCGGCCCCCATCCAGTAGTCGAGTGAGAAGACCGGAAGCGTCACGAATCGCAAGCAATACGGTGCGGACATCTGCGGGATTGCTGGAGAAGAAATGGACCGAGCATTCGATCAGAGCGCGTTCGGGAGAGAAGACCTGCAAATCCTCGGTCACTTCGCAGTCGCGTCCAGTTGGGAGGCTCGCCCTCAGATCGAACAGACTGGTTCCGTGAGGCAAATTGGTGATTCTATTTCGGGCCTTTGGAGCTCTTACAACCAGTTGCTTCGGGACCGTCCAACTGCCGGCATGGATAGAGAGAGACTGCTCGGGGGAGAGACACCATTGCGTCTTGAACCGACCCCGGAGATAGACAGCGCAGAACCGCCAATAGGAGGCGTACCAGGCTGTGCTCTCGCCCTCCACATTGTCGGGTCGGCTTGGGATGAGCCAGCCATTCATCACCCGCAACAGGAAGCCTTGCTTGAGCAGCCGCTCCCGATGCGTTCGGGACAGATCGCTCGCCCGGATGGCTCCGGCGTGTTGACGTTGGAGCTTGGCGAGAACTTTGAGTGATTCGGCGAGCTTCTCAGATGGAGTGGACAACGGTGGCCCCTTTAGCTTTTCCTGCTGTGCTTACATTAGCTTTTTATGTTGCGTTCCCACAAGCTTATTATGTCGAGAACTCGATCGGGTTTCCTAGACCTAAATTGCTCGCCGCCCATCTGGGCACAAAATGAAGCCATCTGGGCACAAATTTGGATTTCAGCGAACAAACTGCAAAACCTCTGCTTTGCCGCGAAAGAGGTTGAAAATCAAGCGATCGCAAAAAGGAGCTGCAAACCTCTGCCGTCCAGCGGAAGAGGTGCGAAAAAAGCCCAAACCTCTGCCCCATATAGGCAAAGGTCGCCCTTTTGAGGCGTGGGCACAGTAAGGACACAATAAGCATTCCCAGGGGTATCTCAGAGCGTCAAAAGGAGCCATCCGAGCCGTCTGATTACTTAGGGTTACGAGTTTCACACTCACTGTCACGGCAGAGGTCGCGGGTTCGAGCCCCGTCGTCCCCGCCACTAAACCTAAGAAAATCAGAGGTTTGTGGCGATTCCCCAAAGTGACAATCAAGAATGAGGGTGCTGCGAGGGTGCTGAGCATTAGACCACGTTCCACTGATTCCACATGACCGAAAGCAGCAACGCCGCATCCCATTGTGGCTCGCCTTTTCCCGTGAAGAGGTGCGGCTGAGTATCCGCTACGGCACCTTGAACTTGTTCAAGCCAGAGCTGCGCGTGTTGAGCCTTCATCTCTCGTTCGACAAACGGCTGTATTCCGTCCTTGAGGAGATCGAGTGCCTTACCGACGCGCTCATGATTTGTGATTGCCATTTATCGTTCCCGTCCGAACAAACTACCGGCGCTGCCACGCTGTATATCGAACCCGGGTCTCCCTGGGAGAACGGCTACTGTGAGAGCTTCAACTCCAAGTTGCACGACGACTTCCTGAACGGCGAGATCTTCTACTCGTTCAAGGAAATGCAGATCCTGGCGGAACGATGGAGGATCTGCTACAACCCCGAAAGGCCACACTCATCGCTGGGACATCGGCCTCCAGCGCCGCGAGCCTGGAAACCTGAAGCATCCCTGGGGCATGGAAAAGTGGAAAGCCAACAAGGCTTACCACCTTTTCCACGCCCCCGACTGAGGCGGCGAGTTAACTAGCTCACCTGCCGCGTTACACAAACAATCTCCCTGGTACAAATTACCGGGCAGGCCATGCGCCAAGTGCGATTTTTACATGCCCCAACAGTCAACCGCGGCATTGCTTTTGGAAGCGAAAACGCATCTGTTGCGGCTGCTTCAGGAAATCCCGCTTGGAGAAGCAGAGCAGGCGGCTCTGGAAGACGGTGTTGTCGCTTACGAAAATCTCCTTGCAAAATTGGCCGCCGTCCCCGCTCCAGCAGGGCCAACGCCGCGCCAGCTCGGCGGCAGGATGATGCAGATCACAGCTGTTCGGCCAGGAATCCGAGCTTCGACGACTGCAGAGCAATCAGTTCAGGAAGTCGAATCAGACGCCCCGCAAAGACGATCCCAGATTTGATCCGAACACCGAGAAAAGTGGAGGCCTCCAGTTCGAAGGTTGTTCGAAGTGGCCGTGAACGGGAGCGTTGTTGCTTCAAATAATCTGGCGCGACCTTTCAGCTCTGTTTAGCGATAGTGGCGACACACTTGTGCAAGGAGCAAATGCGCCTGCTACGCGTCGGCGGATCCCGGTGCGGCTTCATGAGCTACTGTATCCTTCTAAGAAACCGCTAGATCGTAGCCACCGTTTCGCCTTTGCATTTCTAAGACTTGTGGAGCTGATTCCAGCGCGCATTTTACGAAGGATCCGTGAGCCTCGGTCATCCCGGCATTTACGCGGCGCTGGCCCAGAAGCGATCGATTTCCTAGGCTGATCCCGAGGCCAAAGGTATTTTCTGGTGGCGACGTCACACCCTGGTATTCCGGTGTCTTCCCCAATTCCTGCAAGCTGTCCTGCCCGGATGCGACGATCAGGGGAATAGAGCAGAAATCTGGGCCGGATTTGACGGAGCGGAGCACGTCTCGTCCACGATCTCCGGACGGTCCCGACACAAGCAGAATCAGATCGGGGCGGGGAGGCCCTTCGAAGGCCTTTGTTTGCCGGAGGAAATCGATGGCTCGCCTGCCGCTTGACACGAAATGGCAGTCATAGGATAGGGAGAGCTTTCCCACGCATGCATGAATCGACTTTGCCTGCGCTCGATTGGCCGAGACGACGAGCAATACCAACGATCGAGACATAGAAGCTCCGTCTCTGACTCAACGGGCAGAGTTGCGAAACCGGATGCTTCGCAAAGGTTTTGTTCTCTGAACGACCAGCTTCCGCCAGCTTCAGATTGTTGCCTCGATCAGAGACTATACTAAGCCAACGGCGCATACTAGTCAAACGCCATGCACCGCCCGGAAGCAGCAAAGGAATCACGATGTGCCAGCCACAGCATGAGGATCAGTCAGGCCAGGAATTCGCGGGACAGGTTGCCACACAGAACGATATCAGCCCCCCGCGCGGGAATCCATTCCCAGTAGTGGGGATCGGCGCATCCGCGGGTGGACTGGAGGCCTTCGTTCAACTGCTCTCTGCCCTGCCGTCCGACACCGGCATGGCTTTCGTGCTGGTGCAACATCTGGATCCTTCTCACGAGAGCCTCCTGCCAGACCTTCTCGCACCGCACACAACGATGCCAGTGGTTTCGGTAGTGGATGGACTCCACCTGGAACCAAACCAGGTGTATGTAATTTCGCCGAACACCAGCATCGAGCTTCACGACGGGACACTTGGGCTGGCAGCGCGCGAGCCCGGGATTCACCTGCCGATCGACATTTTTTTCAAGTCGCTCGCCCGGGTACAGGGAAGCCGGGCGATTGGTGTGGTTCTCTCCGGCAATGCTTCCGATGGGAGCATTGGGGTTCGGGCCATCAAGGCGGAATGCGGTATCACGTTCGCGCAGGATGAGGTGACCGCACGCTTTGGGGGGATGCCTCGCAGTGCGGCGTCCACCGGGGCGGTCGATTATGTACTCCCGCCGGCGGCCATTGCCCGGGAACTGGAGACCATCGCACGACACCCGTTCCTGATCCCGAGCGAGCCGGGCGACGCGAAGACGGAGATATTGCCGGATGGCGACCACGAAATGCGACGAATTTTCACTTTGTTGCGGAGCGCCACCAAGGTAGATTTTTCGCGCTATAAGCCAACTACCATTCACCGCCGCATCGGCCGCCGAATGATGGTGCTGCACAGTGAGAGCCTCAGCGAATACGTGCGTCATCTCGAAGAGCAGAACGGCGAATTGCGGGAGCTTTATCGCGATCTTCTTATCAGCGTGACCAGCTTCTTTCGTGACCCGCAGAGCTTCGAGGCTCTTGGTCAACTTCTAGCCGAAGGCCTGAAGGAACGAAATAAGGACGAGGAACCGATCCGGGTGTGGGTGCCGGGGTGCGCGACGGGAGAAGAGGTTTACTCGCTGGCCATCCTGTTGTTCGAGATTCTGCAGGAGCAGCAGGTGCCGGTTCAGGTTCAGATATTTGGAACCGACATCAGCGATGTAGCGCTTGACCGGGCACGGCATGCGCTCTATCCCCTTGCCATTGAGAACGATGTTACGCCCGAGCGTTTGCGGCGTTTCTTCAGCAGGGTCGACGGCGGATATCAAATCAATAAGGTGATCCGGGAAGGCTGCGTTTTCGCCCGCCACGATGTCACGGTCGATCCTCCTTTTTCAAACCTGGACCTGGTGAGCTGCCGGAATCTGCTTATTTATCTTGAGCAGAGCGCTCAACGGCACGTTATCCCCATCTTTCATTACGCTCTGAAGTCCACCGGCTTGCTGATGCTGGGCAACGTGGAAACGCCCGCGGCGGCGGCTGATTTGTTCGAGCCCGTCGATCAACAGTACAAGATCTACTCCCGCCGGGCGATACCGCCGCGGCTACCGTTGGGCATGAACATAGGCGGACACGCGTTTGAATCAGCTCCCTTCAGTTCGCTCCCCGGAGCATCGACCGTCGCCGAGCTGCAGAGGAGAGTCGAGCGGCTGATTCAGAGCAAATATTCTCCGGATGCAGTGCTGATCAATTCCGAGTTTCAGATCGTGCAATTCCGGGGACACACCAGCAGCTATCTTGACCCCTCGCCCAGACAGGCGACCTTGAATGTGCTGCGCATGGCTGCCGACGCGCTTGTCCTACCTCTTCGCCGCGCGGTTCTGGCGGTCACGGAAACCAATGCCCCGGCCCGCGAAAAGGATGTTGAGGTGGACATAGCCGGCGAGAAGCAGAGAGTGACGCTGGAGGTGTCTCCTGTCCCCGGCAACGAACCGGGGGAGCGCTATTTCCTGGTCGTGTTTGTGCGCGAGAATGTCCGCGCCGACTTTGTTTCGGAGCAGTCGACTGGCACATTCCTCTCCGGTGACGAGCGGGTGGTTGCGCTGGAGAGGGAACTGAGCGAGACTCGTGCCTACCTGCGCAACATAACCGAGCAGTACGAGGCGCACTCGGAGGAATTGCGCGCGGCCAATGAAGAGGCGCGCAGCGCCAACGAGGAGTTACAGTCGACCAACGAGGAGTTGCGCACTACAAAGGAAGAGCTGCAGTCGACCAACGAAGAACTCACCACGGTTAACGAGGAGCTACAAAGCCGGAATAGCGAGGTAGGCGCCACCAACAGCGATCTGAAGAATCTGCTGAGCTCGGTCACCATCCCCATTCTCATGCTGGATCCCGATCTCCGCGTGCGGCGCTTCAATACAGCAGCAGGAGCTTTGCTGGATCTGGGCTCGGCGGACATCGGGAGGCCGGTGGGGCACCTGCGAGGCCGCATCGAGACGCCGCACCTTGAACAGCGGGTGAAAACGGTTATCGAGACGTTGGGCCCTCATGCGGAGGAGCTGCAGGATGCTGACGGCCACTGGTATCTGCTGAACATCCGGCCTTACCGGACGGTGGACGACCGGATTATGGGAGCGGTGATTACCTTGCAGGATATCGACCCGCTCAAGCGCGGACTGCAAGCAGCCGAAGAAGCGCGGGATTATGCGGAAGGCATGATCGAGACAGTACGAGAGCCTCTGGTAGTGCTCGACACGGATTTCAGGGTATTGCGCGCTACGCAGGCGTTTTACGACATGTTCCTGGTATCTCGGGAAGAGACGCAGGGCCGCTTCCTTTATGACCTGGGAAACGGCCAGTGGAATCAGCCGCGGCTTCGGGAAGTGCTGGGAAACGCGCTGTTTCGATCTCAGCCCTTCTACGACTTCGAAGTTGAACATGATTTTCCCCATATCGGAAATCGAGTGGTCCGGCTGAACGGCCGCCGCATTCCATTTCCTCAAGCGGAACGCAGGATGCTGCTCCTCTCAATCGAGGATGTCACGGAAAGGCGGCAGATCGCGGAGATTCGTTTTCAGCGGCTGTTTGAAACTGCGAAGGACGGCATCATTGTGGTGGACGTGGAAAGCCAGACCGTGCAGGATGTCAATCCACAGTTCCTGGAGCAAACTGCTTATCCCAGGGAGGAGCTGGTGGGCAGAACCATTGTCGAAGTCGGCGAGAGACTGGGACTAGATGACATTTGCAATGATTTCGAAGCCGCTCGCAAATCTGAACTGGTTCGTTATGACGACCTGGAACTTAAAAAGCGCGATGGCGACACTATCAGGGTTGATGTGCTCGGGAACGCATACACCGTTGGCAGCCAGCCTGTGATTCAGTTCAACGTTCGCGATGTTTCGGTGCGCTACAGGGCGCTCAAAGATCTCCAGGAAAGCGAGCAGCGCTTCAGGTTGTTTGTGGCGAGCGTGGCTGATTTCGCGCTGTTCCAAATGGACGCGAACGGGATCATTGTGGCGTGGAATCCGGGGGCGGAGCGGCTTCTGGGATGGAAGGATGAGGAGGTAATCGGCAAACCGGGCACCATCGTTTTCACGCCCGAAGATATCGCCAATCACCAATCCGCACTGGAACTTGAGACAGCCCGCAAGGATGGAAGCGCGCAAGACGAGCGGTGGCACATGCGCAAGGATGGAAGCCGTTTCTTCGCCAGTGGCGTACTGACATGTATGTACGACAAACAGCAGAGGCTGATCGGATTTGCCAAGGTGATGCGTGACGTAACCGACCGCCGGCGGCAGGAAGAACAACTGCGCCGCTCTTTGATGGAAAAAGAGACGCTGGTTCGCGAGATCCATCACCGGGTGAAGAACAATCTGCAGGTCATCGTGAGTCTCCTGAGCATGCAGTCCAGGTACACGCGGGATACTGAAGTATTGACTGCTTTTCGGGAGGCGGAGAACCGGCTTCGAGCCATCGCCCATATACATGAACGGCTCTATGCGTCCGAGGATTTGACCGACATTGAATTTGGCGGATATGTTACGGGCCTGACGAAGGAATTGATAGAACTTCACGCAACTCACCCTCATCACATCAATCTTGATTTGGACGTTCCACCACTGAACCTCGATATCGAGCGCGCTATACCTCTAGGTCTGATCGCCAACGAACTAATCATGAACAGCATCAAGCATGGGCTGCGCGACCAGAACGGATTACTCAGCGTGAAGCTTTCGACGAAACCGCTGCGGGTGGACCAGGATGGATGGAAGCACGCAGCGGGGGAAAGCGTAGAGCTTCGGATTGCGGACACGGGACCAGGTCTGCCCCCGGAAACCGATATGGCCAAAGCGCAAACGATGGGACTGCGTCTGGTCTCCATGCTTGTTCGCCAGTTACGGGGCCGGATTGCAGTGGGACCGGGGCCTGGAACGACCATTTGTGTTGCGTTCCCGCTGCAAATGGAACCGAGCTATGAGGAAGGCGGGGTATGAGCCGCAGCGTTCTCATTGTGGAAGATGAAGTCGTTGTCGCCGACGATCTTGAGTCGCAGCTTACCAGCATTGGCTACCAAGTAACCGGTGTGGCCGCCTCCGGCGATGAAGCACTTGCCGCTATCGCCGAGAGGCAACCGGATATCGTTTTGATGGATATACAACTGCAAGGCCGGATGAATGGGATGGAAGCGGCCAAATTGATTCGTGAACGAATAGGCGCCGCGATTATCTTTGTCACCGCTTTTCCATCTGTCTTTCTTCGGGACGCGGATCAAATGCACCCTCCGGGCATTTGTCTTTCAAAGCCATTCTCGATCGTTCAACTCCGCGCTGCCCTCGACAGCATTGGCGGCTCGCCCGAGACTCCTGATTCAATCTCAACTCACTGATTTTGCAAAGTGTGCATGTTTTTTTGTAGCGGCGCACAAATTATGAAACAGCCTCGAGTAATGATTGCAGAGGACTTCGTACTGATCCAGGAGATGATCCGGCGAACTGTAGAGCTGGAATGCGAAGTCGTAGCTGTGTTCGAAGACGGTCGCGCTGTGCTCGATGCGGTACTGGCAAACCCACCCGACATTCTACTGATCGATGTCTCTCTTCCGACGATGCGCGGCTTTGCTGTCGCAGAGCGGATCCGTCAAAGCCGTCCGGAGGTGTGCATCGTCTTTGTGACTGCGCATGCCGATCCAAATTACGTGAATTACGCCTTCGAGATAGGAGCAAAGGGCTATCTTCTAAAGGGATCGCTTCAACTCGAACTCCTGCCCGCGATCCGCGCAGTTTTTTCAGGCGGAACTTATAAATCGGCCCTGCTTCGATGATGCTGCGGCATCTGTTGCATCGGGATCATCCCACACCGAGATTCAACAATTTCACCAATGACATACAACCCAGCCGTACTTCGGAACAGCACTCCACCAAAGATCGAGAGCGCAGAAATGTCTACGTCGGCTGGGCGGCCCCCATTGGACGAGACTTACGCCCTCAATAGTGGAAGCATTCCAGCACCTGATTCTTCAGTGGCGCATAGGCCAGTTCCTTCTCCAGATGTGCCATCATTTCGACAGTCATCGCCGGGCCAGGGAACGATGTCAGAACGAAAAGTCAGGCGCATCTTTCTCAAACAGTTGAGATCATCGAAGTGAACTCCGGCTCCAGTCTGCGCAACCAATGATTATGATCTGAGTCTGGGAACTCCAGGCACGCAGCAGGCGCAATCCTCGGATGATCTTCCCGGACCAGCATGATGGAGGTTCAAATTAAGCGAGAGAGCACAGATTGTCCGACGCAAAAGGGCGTAATCTAATAGATGGCTGTGCAATGTTGCCGGCCCCGAGGTTTTCATGACTGACCGTTTAATAACTGAGCGTTTAATAGATATCGTTAATAGGAACGGGGCACCCGTTCATACATACCCAATTACTCTCGACACGGACGCACCCGATGCCGCCTTTGAGGCGAAGGCCTTGGAAGCAGCGAAGTTTGGGGACTTGGTACCTGCAACGGAATTGGCGGGCTTGACAACGCGAATGCATATCAGCCATGGGGGACCTTTGGAACCCTTCGGTGATGGCGTCCCCTCCGCGTCACAGACGAAAGCCAGCCTTGAGCAGGACGTCAAAGTGGAGGCTTATCAACATTGGGTGTCGAACGGCGAACCTGAGAATCGCTCGAACGAGTTCTGGAATGAAGCACGCGAAGATCAGACCCGCGCCCGGGCATACACTCTTTGGCAGCAAGAAGGGTGTCCCGATGGTCGGGCAGACGAGTTCTGGTACAGGACGCAGCAGTTCGCCAAGCTCTAGAGGGTTTGCACAAACCGATCGGTGCCATTTACGCGGAATCGAGAACACAGTCCCAGGCGTTATCGTACTCTGCTGCCGGTCCGCCGCACCCTCCGCCCCGAACTATTCCGCGTGTAGCTCGCAAGAATCTCAAGATGCCGGACATTCGTCGATACTGGCAAATCATACCCGCCTATGTTGTGCCCCCCAGCTTCCTAGGGGGCCATCCGTAGTTTCACAGCTAACGAGAACAACTCAATTGCCTAGTATGATCGCTGACGATCATAGTACCCAGAATTCTGTCATTGCGTGCGGGAGGTAAGCAAGCCCCACTCCTTGTTAGCATCATCAGCAACAAGCCAGGGTAGGATTCAGGTCGTTCTATCTGCACCGCGTTCAGCAACCGCAAATACGTAACATCGAGGAAGAACAACCTCTCGCGTTCCACTTCCATTTTCCCAAAGTCCCATCTCCGGCAATTCCGCCTTACCGTCGCCTCAGAATAGTCAGGGGCGCCTAGATGCCTCTTGCTGAGAAACGCTCGATGACAGCGAGCATCACTCGCTTCTCATGATTCGAAGATCGATAGCACAGGCCTGAGCGGATCGCCGGCACGCGCACCTCATCAGGCGTATGCTCGAAGCAGTAGATATATTTTTTCTTCTCGCCTAGGGCATTCCAGGCTTCGCTTCAGACGAGCACCGTTCAAGCAAGTAACCGAACGATCGGAGTTGCGATGACTTTCATGGAAAAGAGTGACGTTAAGAAACACCTGTCATCACGGGTTCATAACCGTATTCAAATTTCGCCTCCAGATATGCCCGAAGCGGTCATCCCAGAACCCACTCAGGCTCCGGCGGACGCGGTTCAGGCGGGCTTCACGAAGGACTTCACCGCGGACCACCAGAGGACCCTCGCAGTCCTCGTTCCCTTTCCTGAGGCTGCTGACAGATCTCAAACCCAGCCTTCTCCTTCTTTCGGACCGGCGAAGCTGTGAATCTGCATTCGGTCTTCCTGCGTCACAACTGCGTGCTGCCCGATTCTGTTGATATTGGGCGACATGCCTTCGGAAAGCGCTGGTCTCGGGTGGAAGGCCTATCGTCTCCTGACCTGGACGTCATCATCAGGCATGCCGGCTGGCACTATATATGGCTGACGGGCGACAATTCGTGCCGAAGCTGGTCGCGAACCAGCGAGGTAGCAATCGATAAAGCTTTGACCCGCGCACTGACTGCGGTGCCTCATGACTGCAATGCCGCCGAGATCGATTCGATCAAGATGGCTACGTTCGCAGGTTTCTGGATCGCGAATGTGACTTTGCAAGGCCGCAGGATTCAGCAAAGCACCTTCTTGGAGGCAGAAACGAAACATATGCAGGCACTCCACTCCTGGTAGTACGCACGCGTTCGCGTCCAAGCCTTGCAGCGTAAAGCCGGCTGCTCGCTGCGATCGAGACTTCGTCTCATTTTGAGCGTGCTTGCGTCCGCACTCTTCTCAACTCACTGCATCCAGGCGCGCGTGCCACTTCCCGATTGCTCAAACCTACACGTATGCGTTCGATTATGCTAATCGAACAGTAGAGTGCGACAAATCGTAGCGACGAGGCTGTACGGTCACGAACCACGTTTGAACGCCGGTGGGACTAATCTACCGTGAAGAACCACAGATTACCGAGTCAATTCAAAATGCCGGGAGAACTTATCGTGCCTCGCCCCGTCCGTACGCGGGCGTCTTGATCAAGCGTCCGTCTTCGACGGGTCCACCCACCGTAAAATGGTATAAGCTCTGCCAATCGCGCGAGGAAATGCCAAACACCTCGTGAACCGGATCATCAAAAAAGCAGCCGATTCCGGTGGCACGAATGCCCGCCTCCTCCGCCTCCAGGTAGAGCACCTGGCCCACAAGTCCCGCTTCCCAGTAGAGATTCCGGTAAAAGCCGGCACCAGAGACAACGAAACTGTCCATGAATTCGGAGATCATGCCGAGACTGAAGGCGCCGTCCGCAGCAATGTCTTGACCACAGGAGACGTTCGCGGCCAAAGCACGACAGTCGCCTTCTTTCAGCAGGAATAGGGGAAGGCCTTGCGGACACAAGGGAGGGCGGTGCCACAGAAAATCAGGCCGCATCGAGTGCCGGAGTGACGTGACCCTTTCCGGATCCCGCGCGAGCAAGTAGAGACCGGGAGCCACGTCGTTGACGCGGTGCACGAAGAGGCCCAGGTGGATGCGCGGTCGCCAGGGAAGCACGTCCCACGGCATCGCATCGCCGTCTCGAGTGGGTACAAGACGAGCCAACATCCGAAAGAAAGTTGCTGCCGCGATCATCGTGGACGCGTCCATGCTGACCGCACTCCTGCGCTCGAGGATTACTTTTTCTGCAGTGAAAGCCCCAGATCGTACAGGCGCTCCGAAAAGGTCTGCTTCCGAAGGGAAACTAGAAAACTCTTCCTCTGCTAAACACTTCGGATTCATAGTGGCGGCGGCCACCTGGTCGATAATTGGCCACTCCACGCCATGCTCAGGAGTCAGCACGTTTGCTTTGCCGTACCACTGAGAGTTGGCCACTTGGGTAATCAAGTCTTCGGACAGGCTTAGGGCCTGGTCGCAGCTACGTTCGTCTGTAACCACAAGCGCCACGAGTTCGGGATGCTCCCGCTCAGCTCGCACGTAGTCGGCATCGCGGTCGAGTCCGAGAAGCCGGGCGAGGGCAGCTCTACTTACCCGGTCGAGGAGGCGCACTTTCCACCCGAGGACAGCCGCCGCGTAGCGCAGCGCCCCCAACGCATGGCCAACATCAAGTTGGCAATACCGGAACGCGCGCTCCCCATACTTCCAGGCCTGGCGCCAACAAATCGACGACAATCCCACCAGGAATGAACCCTCTGGGAACGACGCCCAGAAAGAGGGATCGAGGTTCGCTCGTAGCTCGAGGCCGTGCGCCTTCGACGCATAGTGATATATACCGGCACGGTCGTGGAGCCTGTCCATGGAGGGCAAAAGCGCGTACCCCTCTGTCGGGTGGAGGTTTCCGCTGGACGGGTTGGCGCGCAAGGGCCACTTAGTCCCTTGGAACTGTTTCCAAGCTGTGAGGGAGAGTGAGTATCGCAAGAAGAGCGAAACGGACTCCACCGACAGCGGAGCCGGCACGACGGAGTCCCGGACATATAGTTGCCAGAACGGAAGCGCACGCCCCTCAGGGGGCAGCGGTAGGCTGACCAGCGGCGCTCCGTCGTAGCGGCGGAACGGATCTGGCTGTTTGGTCCAGTCCAGGTAGCCCAGCGAGGCTGCATAACGGTGGTAGTGGTGCTTCGTTCGTTCGTGATAAGCGACCACCAATTCTTCGTCAGAAAGACCGTCCGTCTCTGTATGTGCCGAGAAGTCAGAAGAACTATCTTTCATGAATATCGTTGCCTTGCCGACGCGTGCGAATAACTGCTTCTATCGATCCAATTCGTATTGAAACAAACCTGACCAATTGCTACTCCGCCCGGGCTAGCGCGTATACACGAGTAAATTCTGCGCCGAAGAAGAAGATTTGAGCTGAATAATAAATCCAGATCACCATCACCACGAGCGAACTGGCCGCTCCAAAAGCGAACCCCGGAGTTGCTCTTCCGAGGTACAGTCCGAGGAGAGACTTGCCTAGAATAAATAGCGGAGCCGTAAACAGAGCTCCGATACGAACCTCCTTCCACCGAATCGGTGCCTCGGGCACATACTTCAAAATCAAGCCAAACAGCACCGCAATGGCCAAAAAAGAGATCAGAAAATCGACCCCGGTCATGAGGAACGGTGGCAGCGGCATCATCTGACGCAGGACCCTTGTGAGAGCAGCCAGCCCAGTGCTGACCAACAAAGAAATGAGGAGCAGGAATCCTACACTGAAGACCATTCCAATGGAGAAAACACGCTTGCGGAGAATGCCCCATATCCCTGAACTGCTCTCAGGCTTTGCTTCCCATATCCTGTTCAAGGCCGAGCGCAACTCTCCGAACACTCCTGAGGCTCCGAATAACAGAATTGCGAATCCTGCCAAGGTAGCAAAGATTCCAGAAGATCTCTTCTGCCCGCTAACCAAAAGCGTTTGCACCGTGCCTCGCCCGTCGGGTCCAACCAGAGTCTGAACCTCGTCGAGCAATTGAGCCTGTGCCTGAGAACGACCTACAACGGACGAGACCATTGCCATGGCGAAGATAACCAGAGGTGAGATAGAGAGGATCGCGTAGAACGCAAGAGCGGCGCCGAGCTGCGGCGCGTCGTGTTCGCACCATTGATTGAAGCTGCGACGCAGTAAATTAATCGGGTTCTTCGGAGTGATCATGCGCAACTCGCAACTGGCGAAAAGAGGTTCAGGGCCGCGCCACAAATCTGAACTCTGAAGGCGCTTTAACCTGATCGGTAAACTCAGAGTCTGGCGGCAGTCGAGCTGAACATCTACGTTCTATTCGGCTCTCTTCTGGCATGGCACTCTTGCTCCGATCGACGCCATTTGAGAGATATACCGAGAGTAGGCCGCTGCCTTACTGCAATGCTGGTCAAAATTGAACATTCCGAGCGTCGCCATATCTCGCACCTAAACAACAAATTAGTGTCCCTTCGGCGGTTGTTCTATTCGCTGAACGGAACGCCAAATACAAGGAGAGCAGGATGAGGCGGGCGAAATTGCCGGCCAATGATCGTGGGCAGCTTGCCCATCTTTTCCCAAACGTCAAATGCAGTTCCATTCATATAGAGCAATCGTACCTGCTCTCGACTCTCTCCCCTGAGGCTATATACGCTGATTGTATTCAAGAGTTGCGTTTGGCCGCTTTCAATAAGATATGGGGCCATACTGATGGCTGGGGCATTCTGGATGTCCTGCACAACTTCGGCGCTCTGTGCGATGATCCGATAATTGAGACCGGGAAGCGCATTGATTGCAATAGAGTTGCCTGGAAGATCGTTGGAAGTGCGAGCAGAGTCACAGATTGGTTCACTCATTCAACGCCTCCCGAGGAGAAAGAATAGTAACGCCGCCAGCAGAACTTGCAGCGAACGGGCCGGAGCGCGAACATAGCGAGTAAACTATCGAACGGACGCAACTCGGCCAATTTGAAATGAACGGAGTTGCAGCGAGGACACATAAAATGCGGCCACAATACTCGTGGTAGCCATGTCGGCCAAGTCATTGCTTCCAGGTTCATATAAGCTTCCCATAATCCCAAATCATGGCGTCGAAATCTGAGTAGTGATGTCTTCGCTGACGCTGGCATGCTTGTCCAGCCATGCGAGAAGGGCAGTAATGCTACCGGTAGCCATGGCCATACAGGAATCTGCCGCTCCATAGTAGAGGCGAATCGTGTCTCCATCAGCGTCGATGACCTGGCCGCAGGGAAATACGACATCGTGCACATCTCCATTGCGTTCGTAGGGAGCCTCGGGACCAAACATCCAAGAGTCTCCCCGTTGCAGGCAAATCTCGGGCGATTTCAGATCAAAGAGAGCCAAGCCCAGGCGATAGATACTTCCGGCTGCTGTGTGCCTAACCCCGTGATAGATCATTAGCCAGCCCTTCAATGTCTCAATGGGAGGGGAACAGAGACCGATCTTGTTCGCATCCCACCATCCGCCACGCCTGGCTTCGAGGATCACTTTGTGATTTCCCCAATGGCGCAGGTCAGGCGAGTAGGAAACCCACATGTGCGCGCCCGTTGCAGTCATTGGCCGATGGATTAGAGCCCAGTACCCTCCAAATCTGCGAGGAAGAAGTGCGGCATCCTTATCCTCGGGCGGCATGATGACGCCCAGCCGTTCGAAGCTTTTGAAGTCCGAGGTTAGCGCCAGCGAGACTCCGGGCCCACCACGAGCAAAAGACGTGTACGCAACGGCATATTGCTGCAACTCCGGGACGAAAGTAATTCGCGGATCTTCGATCCCCCAAATCTCTTCTGGATTCTCGCGTGGATTCGGTGGCAGCGTGGGAGTCGGATCGACTCGCCATCCATCGATTCCATTTGCTGAGCGGGCTGCACACAGGTGGGATAGTCCGCGCCGGTCTTCGACACGGCATAGCAGCAAAGTATCACCGTCGGCGAGCCGTACAGCTCCGGCATTAAATACGCTGTTGATCGGGTATGGCCAGTCTTTTCTGCTGAGAATCGGGTTGCGATCATAGCGGGTAAACAACTCCATTTCAGCGTTCACCTCCGGCGATGGCGGCCACCTAGCGGTATCAGAATTTGCTGGAGAGATGATTGGGTTCAACGTGAGACGCTCATTTCAAAACTTGGTTCTTCTGCGTTCGCTTTCTCGACTTGTTTCATTTCGAGGAGAGACATGAGAAAGGATAAAGAGGATTCAGCGCCCTGATTTTCATTCACTCGTTCGGGATGAAGGCCGTCGCGACAGCCGCCCGTTATTTCGTCATAAAGGGGAAGCCGCAGATCGTTGATGCCCAGATACCAGCGGAAGGCACAACGGGCTTCATCAAGCCAGCGTCCTTCGTTCGTGGATCGGTAAGCCTGCAGACACGCAGAGATGGTCGCGCAGGCTTCAACTGGTTGTTGATCGAAGCGCGCTTTCTCCTCTCCCGGAATGAAGAAGCCGCGCGAGCCGATTGGCACAAAGACCGCAGGATCATCCCTGTGTTGTTCTGCAATGAGCCAATTGAGGGACTCGCACGCAACCTCGACCATCCTGCTATTGCCACTCCCCATCCCTGCGATCAAAAGTGCTTGCGGCAACCGAGCGTTGGAGTATGAGAGGCTTTTCTCGAACCATAGCCACGCGCCAGTGTGAGTGCGCTCATATACATCCAGCAGTTTATTGGCAAGTGCATTGCGTGCTCCCTGAATCATCCTGTCGCCTGGGAACCAGTCCAGATACGCCTGCATCCCGAGTATGGAGAACGCCCAGGCGCGGGGACTGGAAAGCATCATGGTTGCCGGCTCCGCGGCTTCAAACAGTCTTCCTGCTGCTCCTCGCAGCCCGGCGTCTCCTGAGTGCCCCAGGACCGTTCCCAGTGCCCACAAAGCTCGGCCATGACTATCTTCCGAGCCGATTTCTTCGAGCCAGCGACGATCGTAGCTGAGAAAGTTCCTGAACCGGCCAGCGTTCAAGTCAAAGGCCAACCAGAGAAATGCCAAGTAGCGGTGCGCAAGAGTGTAATGCAGCTTGGGATCGACTTCAGCACAGTCGTTAAGGAGAGTTGCCACAATCAGCGCGCGGGCGTTGTCATCGGTAGTGTAGCCCTCGCTGCAATTGGGCAGTGAGAAGATCGCGTGCTGCAAGATGCCGGTGTCATCGGTCAGAGCAGACAAATGAGCTGTGTTGAGTTCCGGCAACTGATCTGCCGGATGGGCCATCGAATTGTCCAGCAGAGATGGCCGTGGTAGCAATGCGCGTTCGATGCGCGCGCGTTGAAAGGTAGCCATGTAAGCCTGCGCTGTCTTCGGCCACGTTGTGCTGCGCGAGTGCAGATATGCGCTCTTCCGCATCGCATGTCGTTCGGCGTCATTCTCCAACAGACGATTTGTTGCTTCTGCAATTGCCGCAGGATCCTCAAATGGGACGATGATCCCTCGTCGGTCAGCAAGCAGTTCTTTCGCGTGCCAATAAGGTGTAGAGATGATTGCCTTGCCGGCGCCAAGCGCGATCGCCAGCGTCCCGGAAACAACTTGAGCTTCCTGCCTATAGGGAGTGATGTAGATATCCGCAGCGCCCACGTGCTCGATCAACTCCTCGGTGCTTACAAAACGATTGTTGAAGATTACGCGCGCCGAAATACCAAGATCCGCCGCAATTTCCTCCAGCTGATTTCGGTAACTCTCCCCCTCGCGCTTAAGTATGTGGGGATGCGTAACACCGGAGACGATGTACACCACGTTGGGATGTTTCTCAAGAATCGCGGGAAGAGAGCGGATCACATTTTCAATTCCCTTGTTGGGCGACAGCAACCCAAACGTCAGCAAGACGTACTTTCCCTCTGTCCCAAATTGGTCTTTGAAGTAATTTGGGTCCATAAAAGGGATGTCCGGAACGCCATGGGGAATCACGTCAATCTTGCTGCAAGGAATGTTGTACACATCGCGCAGGAGAGCCGCGGCGAGTTCGCTCATGACAACCAAGCGATCAGACAGTTGCGAAATCTCATCAAGAACCGCGCGCTGATTGGTGTCGGGTTCGCGCAGAACCGTGTGCAGCGTCGTTACAAGCGGCATTTTCAATCTGCGCAGCAGCGTGAGAATGTGACTGCCCGCTACCCCGCCATAGATACCGTATTCGTGTTGCAGGCATACAAGGTCATTACCGTTGAAGTTGAGAAACTCGGCGGCCCTTTCATAGGAAGCCCGGTCTTCTTGGTCAAGTTCCAGCCGTACCTGTTCGGGGTACTGATAACTCGAATTGGGGTCATTCACCGGAATCGCAAACAGGCGCTCCGCCCCATATTCTGCGGCTATTGCGCTGCAGAGGTCGGTCGTAAAGGTCGCGATTCCGCAGCGTCGCGGAAGATAGTTTCCGATAAAAGCCATTCGTGTAGGCAAAGACAGCCGAGTATCGCGCAGCGCTGGGGGCGGATGCGACGGGTGCGTGGTTTCGGATAATGATTCGTGTCGCATCATCTCGGGAAATGACATGATTACCTGCTTTCAGCTTCTACCAGCGTAGCGGCGGGACTATGCCTGGACAGTTTGATGGCGAGGAAAACAGCTCGAAGTGCTTTGCGGATCGAACCGGGATTACAGCATCATGGCGCGCCCGAGTGGTCCCCTCGACAGAATCCAGCTTGTTCTCCTACTGGTCATCAGTTCGGTCAAAACCCGGACACGAAGCGGACGCGTGCAGCCAGATGAAATGCCAGCCCAACGGCCGATCTTTCGATCAAGCGACGAACGGTTCCCGGATCAACCCACTGACGAACGGAAGGATGCACCCAGTACGTGGGAATCCCGAATGCGAGTTCACGCTTGCGGCTTTGGTGGCACTGCCAAAGCGCCCAAGCTATCCGAATCGACGAGTGTGGGGATGCGTGCAGGAGACTGCGAAGCGGAATCCAGTGCATTCGGTGCTGCGCTTGCGAGGTCATCCCCAGAGAAGCCAGTAGCATCCGGCTCAGTAGCTGCGCGCACTAAATGAAGATGCTTTTCCCCATGCGAGGAAAAGTGCTTCTTCACGTTCGATTCATCGTTGCGAATGAGGCTCATGGCGACTCCAGTAGGTCGGTTGCTTGCGTGAACGGTGCTCGTCTGGAGCGATGCCTGGTGTGCCGAAGGCGAGAGCGGAGGTGCCTGACCGCTGAATCCGACGAGACGTTTCAAACGAGTTGCGTGCCGTCTATCGCCTCGATCAATATGCCTTACAGCTTGCTAGGCCTTTCGAGGAAGGATAAAGCGCGAACCAAGAGAATCGGTCTACGCTTTGATCGCATACACCGTCATCTTTAGCGAAGGCTTCCCATGTTTGCATTCGCTGGGCTTCCGATTACGTCGCCGGAGACGAGAAGTTCAACCCTTCGATTTTGTTGCCGGCCAGACTCGCTATCGTTAGACGCTACCGGTTGAGAGTTGCCGAATCCTTTGGCTGTAATCGAACTGTTGGCAACCCCGGATTGCACAAGATAGTCGCGCACCGAAGCTGCACGATTCTCCGACAACTGTTTGTTCATCCCGTCCTGGCCCACATTGTCTGTGTAACCTCCGACTTCCACGCTAATACCTGGATAGGCAATCAGAATGCCAGCGATCTTTGCGAGTTTTTCCCTCGCTCCGGGCTTCAACGAATACTTCCCTGTATCGAAAAGGACATCCGACATGTTGACGATGAGTCCCCGTGCACTGTCGCGAGTCTGCAGAATCTGGTTCAGCTTCGTTGACAACTGTGCGCGCATATCCGCTTGGTCGGTCTCTGCTTGGCGAGCCTTGTTATTGGCTCTTTCGGTGTCCGCTTGAGCCGCGGTCAATGCCGTGGCTGATGCTGCCTGGCTGGCAGTCAGATCCAGCTTTGATTGCGCTGCCTCGGATCGGGCTCTGACGCTGTCGGCCTGAGCCTGGATGCTTTGACGATTGGCATAGTCAGCTTGTGCCTGCGTTTGGGCCTGCGCATCGGCAGAGGCTTGGCGATCGGCGCTTCCCTGTGCACGTAGATTCATCGTGTCGGTTTCGGCTCGCTGCGCCTTGTTATTGGCCAGGTCGGTATCGACGTGGGCGGCGGCGATTGCGGTCGCTGAGTCGGCCTGGTTCGCGGACAAGTCCAGCTTTGCCTGATCAGCTTGCGACTGAGCGTGCGCCGCGTCAGCCTGGGCATGTTCCTTGTTCCGGTTGGCATCCTCGGTCTGCGATTGTGATTCGGCCAAGGCGTTCGCGGAACGACGGCGCTCACCATCCAGCCGTGCCTCGTCCATGTGTTTCACTGCGATCGCCCGTGCGTCTTCGGCAGTCTGGACTGTTTCACGAGAAACCGCGATCAGTCGCTTGGATTGAACATGCTTGCTTGTGGCATATTCATCCGCCGAGGTCATCAACTGCGCGGCATGCTTATAGCTGTCTCCGGCGAACTCCTGGGCTCCCTCCAGCTGGGCAATTCGCACCGCATTACGTGCTTGAAAGAACTCTAAAGGCAGCTTCGAATTCAGGATGATCGGATCGAATTTGTATCCACTTGGAATGTATCCGCCCCGTTCCATGAGTTCATACTTTGCATTGACCGCTTCGGAGGTTCCCTGGGTGTCAGAACGAACCACATTTTCAAGCACCACGACGTTGCTGGGCTGTCGAACAGCATAATACGGCTCCGCCGTAACAATTAGTGCGAATGCCTGAAGGTCAGTGGTTACGCTTAGTTTGCTTTGATCGTTGTCACCTACCAGCACTTCGCCCAGATTGATTGCTCTTCCTTCAGGCGAGATGGCCCACAAAATATAGGTCAGGTATTCACCGCCGAAGTCTGTCGGCTTGCGCAGTTCAGAAAAGGCCGCTTGAATCGCCATGGTCCCGCGCTTGCTTTGGACCTTTGCCTCACCGCTGGCGCTTGGCATCAGGCTTGTCCCCGCGAAATGTATTTTTGTAGAGCCGCCACGATGGCGGTAGTTAACCGCCTGGACCGTGCGGCTGGTCACAGTGGCCGTGAACGCCGGCACCCGTCCCCCGGCGGCATTGACTGATGTGTCGAGGGGATATTGCTGAGCAAGTGCAGTTACGCTTAATAACCCTGTGCATGCAAATAAGACTGCGATTCTCATTGATTCTCCGTCTGGCAGATGCTTTCCGTTCGCTGCTTGATTGCGCCTGCGCAATCTCGTGCGGCGCCTCCGGAGCTGGTTTGCCTACGGGACGCCCGCTCTCGATCCTCACGCTGACTACTGACCGGCCTGCGCCACGGCCTGCGCCTTGGCGCCTCGGATAGCATCGAGGAATTTCTTTGCCGCAGCTGGCGGCGCTACATCGCCCTTCAGGACCGAGCGAGATGTCGCATGACGGCCGTAAATGGCCCTCATTGAATCGTCGTCGCGCCGAATCGAAGCGCCCGTCAAGGTGAGACCGGCAAACGCCCCTCTAGCGCGCGAGTAGGTGAGAATTTCCGTGTCAAGCTTCCAATCACTATTGGCGGAAGCATGGCGGCCGACTGGCCCGGCTGCCGCAGAGGCATCTCCACCGAGCTGGAAATGACTCGACAGCAACTGCTGCATGCCGCGCTCGTTCTGGATGATCATGACCAGGTCGACGCCTTCGACGCCGATCTGCAAGCCCCAACTTCCACCTGTGATCGCAAAGAATGCAGGCGCGCTCCATCCGCGAGAGGTGCGGCAGGTAGCTACGCCGCGGCCGTTTTGCCCACCGAATACGAAGCCGCCCTTGAGCATATGAGGCACAACAGCAATGCATTTTGCGTGCTCCATCACTTCTTCGGGTATCCCGTTATCCGGCGCCGCCATGATTTCACCGAGCACTCTGCCCGCGTGATCCATCCGGTCGTTTGTTGCTTCGCGATCTGAACTCGCCCAACCTGGGAGAGCGAGACCGAGTAGTACAGCGAACACCAATAGTTTCTTCACGTCTTTCACCTGTTTTCTCTACTCGCTGCACAATGTCGCCCGATTCAGGCGCGTGGTCCCGTGCACTGAGGTATTTCCAACCCTAGCTGGAGTGAGCGAGAATGTCTGAGCAATCATGCTCACGGTAGCCGTGGGGCGACTTCGAAAGCTTTGCGAACTGCCGGGATTAAATGTGAGCAATAATGACCACCCCAAGATTCTGCCGAGGGGTATACTAACGATCAGACCGTGGCGCCAGCTCATGAGTTTCTGGAGCTTCTTCACTCTTCGCGCGGGAAGTTTCCTGTGGCAACTGGATAGATGGCCAAGTCAATGAGATTGCGCAAGGTTCCAGCGGTTCGAAGATCCACCTCAACGCCTGCCGCAAATGGCAAACCGGCGGTCGTCCCGGATCATATCGGCGCGCCACTGGAGAAGATCGATCCGGGTTCTCTCCTATCCAGGGTGGAGTCTGGAAGATCCAAGCGTGAGTATGTTGCAGAGGAACGCGTCTTCTCACAAGGCGATCCGGCCGACGCTGTTTATTACATCCAGACTGGCAAAGTGAAGCTTAACGTTGTATCGGCGAGCGGCAAGGAGGCAGTCATCGCCCTGCTGCCCCAAGATCATTTCTTCGGCGAAGGTTGTTTGGCAGGACAGCCGCTGCGGATGGCAACTGCCAGCGCGGTGCAACACAGCACTATCGTTCGCGTGGAGAAACAGGTCATGATTGACCTGCTCCGCCGCGAATCGGAGTTCGCTCAGCAGTTCCTCACCCATCTGCTCTCCCGCAACATTCGCATGGAAGCGGACCTGGTCGATCACCTTTTTAACTCCAGCGAAAAGCGCCTTGCCCGGCTGTTACTCCTCATGGCCAACTTTGGTCAGGAATCGAAACCAGTCCCTGTGATCGCCAAGATCAGCCAGGAGACATTGGCCGAGATGATCGGGACCACCCGCTCGCGGGTGAGCTTCTTCCTCAATCGTTTCCGCGATTTGGGGTTCATCGATTACGACGGCGGCGCCGGCATGCAGGTCCACAGTTCCCTCGTCAGTGTCGTCCTTCATGACTTTGCGTGAGCAAAATTGGACAGCGCCAGCTTCCACCCTGCTCTATCGTCGATAAATATTCAGCTTTTGACATTTCAAACAGTGGGGTGTAGGCGATGGGTGCGAGCAGCACATACAGCATTCTTGTCGTGGACGACGATGCGAGCGTTAGCGAGTCATTTTCAATGCTACTGAACTACGGCGGCTACAACGTCGACACAGCGATCCATGGGTTGGATGCGATCAACAAACTCAGGTTCGCCGTTCCGGATCTCATCCTTTCCGACCTAGACATGCCCGAGATGTCTGGATCCGAGTTCCTTTCTGTTGTGCGCCATCGCTTCCCGCAAATACCCGTGATCGCGATGACCGGGATGGCGGGGTACGACAATCATCGTCCAGATGGGGTAATAGCCGACGGGTTCTACCGCAAAGGAAGAAGCCGACCTGACGAACTATTGCTGATGGCAGCACACCTGATTCGTACACCGCCGGGTAGGCCCATAAACGATGTTGAGGAGGCGGACGCTTTACAGCAGCCGCGTTACCAAGACGTGCCGAACGGGTCAACTTCCATGCTTCTGACTTGTCCCGATTGTCTGCGGGACTTGTCGATCGAATTGGTCGACAGAAATTGGTCGGAGCTTTTGGAGACGCAGTGCCCGTCCTGCATGACCATGTTCCGCTATGAATGTGGCATTTCGCTTGCGCGCATTCTCGAAAAGCACTCCGCCGCCCCGCAACCAGTCTCGGTGTCGCCAATCGGGACTGCGAATCCGCCCCTTTAAAAAGCAAACTCCTGCAGCTTTAGAAAAGCGTCCCCTTATGGATCACTCGTGGCCCCAGCGCTTGAGCGGAATTGACCAGCGCCGCAGCCGTATGAACCGTAAATTAACTCCTAGAGCGAAGATTTGGCAGTCCCGGAGACTACTATGCCGACCGGCACATATGGTTCACTTACCTCTCTCGATGTGTTCGATAAGTTCGACACGGGCACCACGACCCGCGAATATCTGAGCAACGAGACTATCTACCTTGAAGGCGACAAATCCGATGCGATGTTCTTTATCAGAACGGGGAATGTGAAGCTAACGGCGAAATCGAGGGGTGGAAAGAAAGCCGTCATCGCCATATTGCACTATGGCGACTTCTTTGGTGAGGGCTGCCTGTCCAAGAAATCGCTACGGACGTCAACCGCGACGGCCATCGAAATCTCGAGTATCGCCCGAGTCCCAGGGGCCAGTATCTCTCGCAGAATTCATCGGCAGCCTGCATTTGCGAAGAACTTCGTATCTCATCTGGTCCTCCGTATTGCACGAATCGAAGAAGCATTTGTGGACCAGATTTTGAGCTCCAGCGAGCGAAGACTGGCCAGAATACTTTTGGTGATGGCGGGCTTTGGGAGCCAGTCGGAACCGGAGCCCGTGCTCCTCAAGGTGAGCCAGGCAACACTGGCGGAAATGGTAGGCACAACCCGCTCCCGGGTGAGCTTCTTCATGAACCGCTTTCGGGAACTTGGGTTCATCGATTACAACGGCACCCTGCAGGTCCACCCATCGTTGCTGACATTCCTTAAGGACAACTAGGTCAGATGGGAAAAGAGTTCGGACTCTGACGGGATCCGGGGGAATCCTGAACAAATCGCTTCAGCCTGATCACAATTGACCAGCCAAGTACTCGGCGCGATGCCACACTTTCTTTTACCCGTCTTTGCATCTCTGCGAATGCCGGCACGAGCCCATGCAACAACTTCGACGCTGCTTTTGCCGACAGGGCAGGGTTATGGGCACGTTAATCGCGGGATGGCCGCGAATGCACTGTGCTCCTACTGGACGATCGGAGCGGTGACGGTCACGATCAACAATTGCAGAGCATCGCTCACGGCGTAATCATGATGGAAAGCGTGGAGCGGGAGTACAGGATACCGCGCAGCCTCGACGGGCCTAGAACAAATGTTCGATCGGTTGTACAAGATGACTAGCCCGCATGAGCTTCGTGTCCTAGTTGTTGCACCTACCGGAAGAGATGCCTCGCTGATTTGCAATCTCCTGGCGAGCAATGGGATCGCTTGCGCCAGCTATCAAACCGCGGAAATGGCTCTCAACCAGTTGGATGGGGAAACAGGTGCGGTGATTCTCGCCGAAGAAGCGCTCAATTCGCCTGACATCGCCCGATGGGGAGAAAAGATGGCTGAACAGCCCTCCTGGTCTGATTTTCCCATCATTCTTCTTACCGTTGCAGGAGCAGTCGACATTCAGAATCAGAGAAATCTGGTTTGTTGGAAGCCCCTTGGAAACGTGGTTTTGGTGGAGCGCCCCCCGCGCCCCGAGACGCTAATCAGCACCGTTCAAGCGGCTTTGCGCAGCCGCCTCCGTCAGTACCAGATCAGAGACCATCTAGCCGAGCGCAAGGTGACCGAAGAGGCGCTGCGAAGGTCTGAAAAATTGGCCGTAGCGGGGCGCCTGGCTGCAAGCATCGCACATGAAATCAACAATCCGCTTGAATCCGTCACTAATTTGCTCTATCTGATCGAAACAAGTTCCACGTTGCAGGAATCAAGGGAGCACGCACACCAGGCGATGAACGAGTTGGCACGAGTATCTGAAATGGCCACTCAGAGTCTGAGATTTCACCGGCAGCAAACAAACCCTGCCGTGGTCCAGATCTCTGAAGTCGTGGAATCGGCCTTGGTGCTTTTCGGGAGCCGACTGGTCTCTTCGCGCATTGCGATTCAAAGGGACTTCAGGGAATGCCGGCCAATTTTCGCGATGACTGGTGAGCTGCGCCATGTAGTAACGAACCTGCTGGGGAATGCCGTGGATGCGATGGGAAGCGGCGGTACGCTGACACTCCGCGTCATGAACGCGCTCGAACACCGCAACGGCGCGCGCCCGGGCATTCGCTTGACAGTCGCCGATACCGGAACAGGGATTGAACCTGAAATCAAGAAGGTATTGTTTCAGCCGTTTGTCAGTACAAAAGGCAACACAGGATGTGGCCTTGGGCTTTGGGTGAGCTTGGGAATTATTCAAAAACATGGCGGTTCGATACAGGTAAAAAGCAACGCCATATTTCCGGCTACTGGTTCGGTGTTCTCGGTGTTTCTGCCCTGCAAGCCCTCGTTCGACGACGCACGATCGTCATACGCGGCTGGAGCAACCGAGCAGCCTCCTTTGACCCTATCTTGTTCTTGAGTTCACGCCATCGATTCACTATTGGACTGCGTGAACGATGCGAATCAGCCTTGCGATCTGCATTGGAGATGGCATTTGAATGAGAGACCCGAAGCGGAAAATTGGCTGCCGTCCACTGTGGGGGATTTTGTGGGTGTACTCTTTCAAAATCGCGAGTAATTGTGGGTAATCCCCACAGTGATGGTCAGGGATGAACTGGTTCTAAACAGTTCAAAATGCGCAACATATAGCGCTAATGAGCAACGCTGAGCTGGACAAATGTCTAGCTGTTAACCGAAGGGTTGTAGGTTCGAGTCCTACCTGAGGAGCCAAATTCTGCTCCCCACTTCAGGCGGCGCTCCTCCGGTCCTCCTCAGAAAATCCAACCTTCCATCGTCTCATTCGGGTCCGCTCCTCTGCGCTCGCGCAACCTTACCGGAATCGCGAAACTCTGCACGACAAATCCGGTCGCGCCACTTCCAGATCTGCGGAATCGTTCGGGCCGGCCGGGCGCAACTCCCTCGGCAGGTTCAAGCGAAGTACAGAAGTCAAGGATGCATTCAAGCGCCAGAATCCGTGTCCGTCGACGGGCCGGAGACGTGGCCCCTGTCCCGGTTATGTTATCGACCATGTCAAGGCGCTCGAATGCGGAGGCGCTCCACTCGGACATGCAGTGGCAGAGAATTGCGGATGGTAAGGCAAAGGACAAGACGGAACGGTTCTGCCGGTGACGTAACGCCGATCCGGTGACTCACGACACTCGCTGACCGGAGACACGCCGGAAGGATCCGGTTGCAAACGACAGCGAATTTTACTTGACTCGAAATTTGAAATGCCGCTATAGTTGGCGCTGATCCTGTAACAGAAGTATCCCCCCGGGACGGACAGTCAGCACGAGAATGGGAGCCATCGCCCCCAATACTTGTGCGACTCGCAGCCAAGCCACTCTCCTCCCTTCTGCGCATTCGTTAAGGTCCAGTTCACTTCCCGAGTCAGGTCTAAGACCCTGACCACTTGGCAACGTCAATTTCCTTGGTCATCGCCAATTACTGGTAGCGTCCACACTCGAAAGCGAGTGGAGAGTCTTCATCTCCGCGCGACGGACTCATAGTTCGTGAGGCGGATAGGAATACTGTTCGCTGATGTAGCCCGTTCCTGTTGACGATGGGCCATGGCTGTTGCAGCCACTGCACTCTCACGTGAAAGGAATAACGATGGCGAGCCCTACTTATCCCGGAGTTTACGTTCAGGAACTGCAGAGCGCGGTTCACTCGATCACGGGCGTTGCAACCTCAGTGGCTGCGTTCGTTGGCTATACGGCGCGGGGGATCGACAATCGCGCACAGATGATTACCAGCTTTGCAGATTATGAACGCCTGTACGGCGGGCTGGCGTCGGACAGTGAAGTCAGCTACGCAGTGCAGCAGTTCTTTAACAACGGCGGATCGCAGGCGTGGGTTGTGCGCGCAAGACGTAAGGGATCGGCGGATGCGCAGGTTGTGATCTCGGGCGGCGCCATCAACAGCTTGTTGACCTTCCAGACGCTGAGCAGCGGGCATTGGGCGAACGGGCAGGTGATCATCGACGTGGATACCAACGGGCTGTGGGAGCCAGTTGCGGGCAGCGTGGATGTGGCGGCGAGCACTCACGTGGCCGGAGTGGCGACATTCTTCAGCAGCCAACTGGCAGTGGGGGACTACCTGGTGTTTGCCTCGGATGTGAACCAGACGCCCTACAAGATTCAAGCCATCTCGAGCGATACGAGCCTGACGCTGGAAACGGCGTATGCAGGCGCGCCGGCGACCACGATGGCGACGGTGACAGAAGACCCGCTGGCGTTCAATCTGACGATCACCAACCTGGCGGACGGGACGGTAGAACCATTCCCGAATGTCACTCTCAACAGCAGTGACAGCAACTATGTGGAGACCGTGATCAATGACTACGATAACGGATCCGAACTGGTTGAGGTGACGCAGGTGAACTCCTCGCCGACGCTGGCTCCGCCGGTGAGCGGTGTCGTCGGGGCGCCGGTCACGGCCTTCTCTGTGGGAGATGCACTGGGCGGTCATACGGCTTTGGCAGGAACGGTGGATGTGGCACGGTTCTCGTCAACCGTGACAGGCACAAACACTGCTTTCACTTCAAGCATGATCGGGCAGTGGCTCACGTTTGCATCGCAGGCCAATACGCCCTACCAGGTGAGTTCGGTGACGGGCCCTACAAGCCTGACGTTGTCGGCGCCTTACCTGGGCCCGACGGCGGCGGCCACCACAACCACCGCGGCGAATAGCACAGCCAACCATGACTGGGGGCTGTCGTTGAGCGTCTCGTCGCCATCGACAGCGCCGCCGCCATTACCGATCACGGTGTCGTTCCTCGCCAATTTGAGTCCCATACCGCAGACGATGGCCGGGTTGGCGAGCCAGTTGCAGCGCGCGATCAACGCGGCGCTTGGCGTGCAATTGCCTGGCGCGTCGGTGCAATGCTCGGTGTATGGCGTGGGCAGCAGCCAGGCAATTCGCATCAATGCGTCTCTGCCGCAGATGCCGGATGCAGTTCTGTCGTTTGGCCCTCCCGCCGGCGCAACGCTCAGCGATGCGCACACCGCGCTGGGCCTGGATGTGCCGACAATGCAGAATGTGGCGCACTACGCGCTGGGCACGAATAACGGGAGCTCAGTCAACGGCTGGCAGGGACATCAATTCACATCCTCTCCGGGCAGCGATGGCACGGGGCTTCCCTCATCCGCGGAGCTGATCGGGGACCAGGGGCTGTTTACCGGGATCTACGCGTTGCTGAAGGTGGACAGCTTCAACATCTTGTGCATCCCGGAGGCGACGCGGGCGGCTGCCGTGAACTCGCCTTTGCTGGACTCGACGGTGAATCCGAACGCGATCTACAGCGCCGCGATTACGGTGTGCCGCAATGCGCGGGCGTTTCTTCTGATCGATCCTCCACCGTTTGTGAACACCATTTCCTCGGCCCTGGACTGGAAGACGAACGGGCTTACGGTGAATGACCCGAATGGGGCCGCGTATTTTCCGCGGGTGCGGGTGCCGGACCCGCTGAGCAACTTTCAGTTGCGGACGTTCGCTCCCTGTGGGGTGGTCGCGGGTTTGTATGCAGACACGGATGCTACGCGAGGGGTATGGAAGGCGCCGGCAGGGACCACGGCGACGCTGGCGGGCGTGCAGAGCTTGGTTTACAGGATGAGCGACATCGAGAATGGGGAACTGAATCCGCTGGGGCTGAACTGCTTCAGGACGTTTCCGATCTACGGCACGGTTTCGTGGGGCGCGCGCACGCTAGTGGGCGCGGACGCGGAGATGAGCCAATGGAAGTATGTGCCGGTGCGCCGCACCGCGCTCTTCCTGGAGTCGAGTCTCTACCAGGGATTGAAGTGGGTTGTGTTTGAGCCGAACGACGAGCCACTGTGGTCGGCGATTCGCCTCAACGTGGGCGCGTTCATGCAGAACCTGTTCGTGCAGGGGTTCTTCCAGGGGTCGACCCCGTCGCAGGCCTACTTTGTGAAGTGCGACGGCCAGACCACGACGCAGACTGACATCAACAACGGCATCGTGAACATTGTGGTTGGGTTCGCACCGCTCAAACCCGCCGAGTTCGTGATCATCAAGATCGAACAACTGGCCGGACAAACCGCAAGCTAGGGAGAACTTGTATGGCTCAGTTTACAGTCAACTCGTATCGGCTTGACCCGTATCAGAACTTCAAGTTCAAGGTGAAGTGGGACGGGCAGTATGTTGCGGGCGTGAGCAAGGTTTCGGGATTGAAGCGGTCGACCGCGGTGGTAAAGCACCGCAGCGGCGGCGATCCCTCCACCAGCTTCAAGGAACCCGGTCTCACCGAATACGATCCCATCACTCTGGAGCGGGGCGTAACGCACGATCCGGCATTCGAGGAGTGGGCGGGCAAGGTGTGGTATCTTGGCTCGGCGCTTGGCGCGGAGGTGTCGCTGAAGGACTTCCGCAAGGAGATC